>ERZ779870.1980-NODE-1980-length-11517-cov-3.31059_pt1 | contig 11517 bp, 8 predicted proteins | sample MGYA00511247_ERZ779870 | MGnify/ENA primary metagenome ERZ779870 (study PRJEB29588, sample SAMEA2149068) | human gut metagenome | biome: human gut; feature: human-associated habitat; material: faeces | place: Denmark | collected 2008/2010 ...
CAATCACAGAAGACGAGATGATCAAGATTGAAAAAATCCATGGAACGTTATTGCTGATTGGTGAGGAAGAATGTCGCAGAGCACGACTGGATATTGACCAGCGGGTAAGAAATGCTGTTGCAAAATGGAAAAGAGTAGATAGATAAAAGATAAAGAAAATCTAAACAGTAGACTTGACAAATTCCTGTAATGGGTTAAAATATAACAGTGCTATATAGCACTGTTATATTTTTGAAAAGAACTTTAGAGGATACGAAAAGAATGTCGACGAAAGCAGAAGATACACAGAAAAACATATTAGATACAGCCAGAAAACATTTTCTGAAAGATGGTTTGACCGGAGCATCTTTAAGAAACATTGTAAAAGATGCAGGGCTTACTACTGGCGCATTTTACAAGTATTATCCGACGAAAGAGGCACTTTTTGATGCACTGACGGACCCTTATATGGAACATATTTATCAGATTTATGACCAGATCGTTGAGGAGTTTGAAAAGCTTTCTGCCAGTGATCAGACAAGGAATATGTCGGATACATCCAGTGATGGGATGGAGCAGATGGTTGATTATATCTATGATCATTATGATAATTTCAGATTATTGTTGAAATGCGGAGACAGTGGAAAATTTGAACTATTCATACACAATATGGTAGAGCGGGAAATGAAGTCCAGCTTGAATTATATGGAAAAGATGAAAGAGAACGGTGTGAAAATACCGATTGTAGAGGAAAGCCTTATGCATATGATCTATACGGGATTTTTTTCATCAGTATTTCAGATCATTGAGCATGATATAGACAGGGAGACTGCAAAGAAAAATGTACATCAACTGAAAGAATTTAATACAGGTGGCTGGGAACGATTGTGGAATATTGAATTTCCAGTATAACTGATGCAGGAATTCTGAATAGGTCATGTGTGTTGCAGGTTCTGGATTTTTGAATAAAGTTCAGACAGGATAATAATATCAGGTGGTTGATGCCAGTAAACCACCTATTTTATTATATGATAGTTAGCGAGAACTAACAGAAGGTAAAACAATAAAACGAAACAATAAAATCAAAGTAAGGAGTGAACAGATGTGAAAGAAAAAAAGAAGTCGGCAGTCAGCTGGATCCTGACGTGGGCCGGACAAAAAAGAATTGCCTATGTGTGGAGTGTGTTACTTGCAATAGGAAATGTGATTTTTAAGATTTTGCCGTATTTTATTATTGCAGATGTAGTAAAGCTGTTTTTAAATGGTGAAAAGGAGTTTGAAATATATCTTGCAAAAGCGGTTCTGATTGCATTATCGTTTATCATTGCAGAACTGCTTCATTCACTTTCGACAGCATTGTCACATAAAGCAACGTTTGCAGTACTTGCAAATATAAGAAAATCCTGCTGTGACAAGCTGGTGCGGGTACCTCTTGGCTATGTGAAAGACACACCTTCCGGTACATTTAAAAATATTATGGTGGAAAGAATCGACAGTATCGAGACAACACTGGCGCATATTGTCCCGGAATTCACGTCCAATCTGCTGGCACCGATTGTGATTTTGATTTATTTCTTCCTGACAGACTGGAGACTGGCACTCTGGTCATTGGTGCCGGTTATAGTGGGATTTCTTTCCTATTTTGGAATGATGCTGGATTATAAACCAAGCTTCGAGAGAACGGTTCAGACAACAAAAGATCTGAATGATGCGGCAGTGGAATATATTGACGGAATCGAAGTGATCAAGGCATTTGGAAAGACAGAAAGTTCTTATGCAAAATTTACAAAGGCGGCTTTTGAATATGCAGATTCCTTTATTTCCTGGATGAAACGGTGCTCGATCTTTCATGGACTGATGATGGTGGTCACACCTTATACGCTTCTTACGGTATTGCCGTTTGGAGCACATTATGTAGCTAATGGAACACTTGCGATTTCAGATTTTGTCATCTGCATTATTTTATCACTTGGAATCGTTGGACCGTTGATCACAGTGGGTTCCTATACAGATGATCTTGGCAAGATCGGAGTGATTGTTGGTGAAGTGGCAGGAATTCTGGAACAGCCGGAGCTTGAACGTCCAGAGAAAAGTAAAAGTGTTCCAAAAGATAACTCCGTTACTCTTGAAGATGTCAGATTTGGTTATCACGACAAAGAAATCCTGCACGGAGTAACTATGGAGCTGAAAGCAGGAACGGTAAATGCAATCGTAGGACCTTCCGGAAGCGGCAAGTCGACCATCGCAAAGCTGATTGCGTCCCTGTGGGATGTGGATTCCGGAAGCATCAAAATCGGTGGAGTTGATGTCAAAGAACTGGCATTTGCAGATTTTAATCGGAAAATTGCATATGTTGCACAGGACAATTATCTGTTTAATGAAACAGTCCGTGAAAATATCAGACAGGGAAATCCGGATGCTACAGATGAACAGATCATCGAGGTGACAAAGAAAAGTGGATGCTATGAATTTATCATGCAGCTGGAGAATGGATTTGATACGGTTGTAGGAGGTGCAGGAGGACATCTGTCAGGTGGCGAGAGGCAGCGTATCTCCATTGCAAGAGCAATGTTAAAGGATGCTCCGATCGTGATCCTTGATGAGGCAACTGCCTACACAGATCCGGAAAATGAGGCAATTCTGCAGAATTCTATCGCAAAACTGGTAGCAGGGAAGACCCTGATCGTAATAGCACACAGACTTTCTACTGTTAAGGACAGTGACCAGATCTTTGTTGTAAATGATGGAAATGTAACAGCACATGGCACACATGAGGAACTTCTGGTGTCATGCCCGCTTTATAAGGAAATGTGGAATGCCCATATTTCTGTAAAAGATACGGTGAAGGAGGGAGAATGATATGTTTGGGATTCTGGCAAAATTCTTTCGTTTTTCAGGCAGGGAAAATGGCAATAAATTTAAACTGTCGATAGTGATCGGACTCATAGAGGCTCTTGCCTCAGCAATGAAGATTCCGGCTATTATGTACATACTGATTGGTCTGCTGAGTGGGAAACCGACAGGAAAATATATTGGAGGCTCCGTTGCGATTATGGTTCTTGCAATTGTAGTCGACGTAATCTGCAAGAGATACTCTACAGTGCTTCAGACAGAGGGAGGATATAATGCAAGTGCTTTTATGAGAATCAAGATTGCAGAACATCTGCGATATCTGCCGATGGGGTATTTCAATTCCAATAGTATCGGGGAAATTTCTTCCATTACAACCAATACAATGGAAATACTTGGCGATGTGGCTGCGAGAGTGGTTATGCTGACAATGCAGGGAATTCTGGAAACATCAATGATCATTCTTATGCTGTTTGTTTTTGACTGGAGAATCGGACTGATAGCTGCAGCAGGAGTACTTATTTTCTTTGGGGTCAATTCTGTGATGCAGAATGCGGGTAAAAAAGATTCAGAGCAAAAAGTGGTATGCGATACGGAGCTTGTAAACCAGATCATGGAGTATCTGCAGGGAATATCAGAAGTTAAATCATATAACTTGCTTGGGAAACAGGCGAAAAGATTAAATGATGCAAATGAAGCATGTGAAAAGATCAATACAAAGATGGAAATGCTGTTTGTGCCCTATCATTTTCTGCAAAGTGTGATAACCAAAATTACAGGTGCTGTGATCGTGGCTTGCAGTGCATATTTTTATATTAATGGAACTATGAGTGCGGTCTATGCGATCGGTATGACAATTTCAGCATTTATGCTTTATGCCAGTCTGGAATGTGCAGGAAATTATTCATCTCTTTTACATGTGGTAAGCGTATGTGTAGATAAAGCAAATGCAATATTGGAGCTGGGTACCATGGATATCGACGGTAAAGAAATACAGCCGGAAAATTACGATATCAGACTTTCTAATGTTTCGTTTTCTTATGACAAACGGAAGATCATTGATGATATATCGCTCTCTATCCCACAGAAAACGACGACAGCGATTGTTGGACCGTCTGGTGGAGGAAAATCAACACTTTGCAATTTGATTGCCAGGTTCTGGGATGTGGATTCCGGGGAAGTGACACTTGGAGGTGTGAATGTAAAAGACTACAGCATGAACAGTCTGATGAGTAATTTCTCATTTGTGTTTCAGTCGGTGTATTTGTTTGCAGACACCATTGAGAATAATATTAAATTCGGACGCCAGGATGCAAGTCATGAGGAAGTGGTGGAAGCGGCGAAGAAAGCATGTTGTCATGATTTCATCAGCAAACTTCCGAATGGATATGACACAGTGATCGGAGAAGGAGGAGCCACACTTTCCGGTGGTGAGAAGCAGCGTATTTCGATAGCCAGAGCGATTATGAAGGATGCGCCAATCGTCATATTGGATGAAGCAACGGCAAATGTTGATCCGGAGAATGAAAAGGAGCTGATGGATGCAGTTGATGCACTTACAAAGGAAAAAACGATTATTATGATTGCCCACAGATTAAAAACAGTCAGACATGCAGACCAGATTGTGGTTGTTGAAAAAGGAAGAATTGCACAGCATGGAACACATGAGCAATTAATGAAACAGGAAGGTATTTATAAGAGATTTGTGGATGCAAGGCAGCAGGCGGTAAGTTGGAAACTGGTGCACTAAGAAATAATCTACAGTTGGTGAATATCTGAATTAATAGTCTGAAAGAGGCATAATTTAAGTTTCGCTAAGTTTCACCTATAGAGGTGGAATGAGGAAAATTCAATAGAGCAATATGAAAAAAGCACTGAAAACCGTTGGACTAATGCTGATCACGATTTATAGTGCTTTTTCTTTGGTTAAAGAGAAAAAACATAATAAATTTAAGTTTTGTTAAGTTTCACTAAGTTCTGCATTGGCAGATTGCCACTGCCTTTTCGGCTCATATTTTCCACAACCATCGCAGGTCTGTGGCCAGTTAATTTTCCATTCAAAATATTCATCTCTGGTAATCTCACCGGATTTCAGTTCATCCATCCGAACTACCCATTCTTTCAGAAAATCATTCAGAACTCCATAATCAAACCACATACAGACAGGAGCATGGGCAGGCCAGCTGTCGTTGTCATGGTAGTAAACGGAAGTGTCTGCTACTTCATTGCATTTTCCACCGGGAAATTTCCGAGGAAGAAACAGATGCATCTATTGATTTTACAAATAACAGATTTGTGATATGATAGTTACAGCATTTCAGAAAGAAACAGAAAGGAAGTAATTAATGGTGTTTGATATCATAGAGCATCTGCAGATCAGACCGGAATTAAAGGAGTCCATACTTGAATTTCGAAAACAATATCCCGTGGAGCCACAGTTTCAGTCCAGGATACCCGTTCCGAGTAACATTTATTATGGAACAGATATCTGGGAAAAGGCAGTGACGGCACTTTTATGCGGAAAAAATATTTTGCTTGTCGGTCATAAAGCCACCGGGAAAAACATTTTTGCGGAAAATCTTGCCGCTGCATTCGCTAGACCGCGGTGGGATGTGTCGTTTCATGTCAATATGGATGCTGCATCTCTGATCGGTATGGATACTTTTAAAAAACAGGAAGTAACTTTCCGTCCGGGTCCGATCTGCTGTGCGGCGCAGCATGGTGGATTTGCAGTGCTCGACGAGATTAATATGGCGAAAAGTGAGGCTCTGGCGGTACTTCATGGAACGCTGGACTTTCGAAGAAGCATCGATGTGCCGGGATATGAGCGGATCGACCTGCACCCGGCCACCCGTTTCATCGCCACGATGAACTATGGGTATGCGGGAACAAAAGAACTGAACGAAGCACTGGTTTCCCGCTTTGTGGTGATCCGGATGCCGATGATCTCGCAGGAACACCTGATTTTGTTATTACAGGATCACTATCCGACACTGAAAACTGAAGGTGCAAAAGAACTGGCAGCCGTCTACCTGGATCTTCAGAAAAAGTGTGAAAATGCCCAGATTTCTTCCCGTGCCATGGATCTTCGGGGGCTTCTTGACGGTGTGGCACTGATGGAAAAAGGATTGAACGTACAGGATGCGCTGGACATGGGAATTACCAATAAAACCTTTGACCCATATGAGCAGACACTGATTCAGGATACGATTCGGGGACGAATCTCAAAAAAGATGAAACCGGAAGATTTATTTGAAGAAAAATGTGGTTCTTGCAGAAAAGAATTCGCATAAACACTCTATCATAATAAAAGGACAGTGCAAAGACATGGAACAGCAGGAGATGCAGGAAGAACGGAGAGCGAGAAATTTTGTTTGGGCAGCGGCGGAACAGTATGGGCTGGAACCGCTGTTTCTCGCCTATGCACCGGATGGGACGGCGGATATGTATCTAAATATTATTATCGGTCTGAGTTATAAGTGGTATGATGCCCAAAAACTGGAAACATTTTTTCATATGCTCGGTGGCAGGCAGGAGGAACTGTATCAGGGGATGCTGTGGATCGGTCTGGAACAGGCATTATACGAAAAAGAACAGGCGCATCGTCCGGCACTTACGGATCTTCGCCAGGAATATGCACAGGAAAATCTGGGGAGGTATCGTTCGTTTAAAGAATATGAACTGATTGATCAGCTGCGAAACGGACATTGTGCGGCTATTCTGGGTCAGGACTCCGGGTTATCCGGAAGAATGGAAGAACTGCTTCAAGAACTGACGTTTACCGGAGATATGGAGATCGAACAGATCATCGCCAGGATGAAAGTGATCCTGTGGAAATATTTTTCTTATGAACCGAAGCCGGTAAAAAAAGAGCGGGGGACGTATTTTCTGCAAAAACTGCTGCCTGCATTTCATTCGATCGGCAAGATGCATGCTACCTACGTGAAGACAAAGCGGTATGACGATCCGGTGTGGGAAGAGTCCGGAAACGGAGGAACCATGGAAAGAGCCAGACATTATCTGCTTCAGTTTTCCGGGCAGGGAGACGGGGGAAAAGACCGGGCGTATATTGAGGGATGTTTTGGTTCCAGTATCTGTTCTCCCGGGGAAGAAAAACTGATGGAAGAAGAATTGTGTACGGAGAATCATAAAACCAGCCATATTTATATAACCGAAGGATATTCGAAGGCTGGTTCTCCGGCCGGAGAACGGTGGAACGAAAAATCGGCTGAAGCGGAAAAGAAGATTGACAGAAGAGAGGCAAAGGAGATTCAGGAGTTCCGGGAGAATTGCAGAAGACAGACAGAAAAAAATCGGCAGTATTACGAGAAAAATCGAACCATCTATGAGAACAGTATCCGCAGAATGACAGAAAAACTCCGTCTGGAACTGGATACCCGCCTTGATGACGTTCCTTTACGGGCAAGACAGGGAAAAATCTGTGCCAGTCAGGTATGGAGAGCACTGTATCTGGAGGATCCAAGAATCTTTGAAAAAAGAGAAGAGGTGTCAGATGCAGGGTTCTCCGTAGATATCCTGATTGATGCGTCCTCCTCCCGGAAAGACAGTCAGGAACAGATTGCAGCGCAATCCTATATTCTTGTGAAAAGTCTGGATCTTTGCAGGATTCCGCTACAGGTGTATTCTTATTGCAGTATTCGCGGATATACGGTTTTGCGGTTGTTTCAGTCTTACGGGGAGATAGACCGGGCAGAAGAGGTATTTTCCTATGTGGCGGCGGGGAATAACCGCGACGGACTGGCACTTCGGGGAGCCGGTCATCTGATGGAAACCAGTGAACAGGAGAAGAAGTTATTGCTTGTCCTCACCGATGGCAGTCCGCAGGATGACCGGATCGCAGCAGAAGGTGCATTTTACAAAAACAGAGAATACACGGATCAGATTGCAGTGGAAGACACGACCGAACAGGTACAGCACCTGAAAAGGAAAGGCATTCAGGTCGTAGGTATTTTCATGGGAACGGAGCGCGGACTCCAGACCGCCCACCGGATCTTCGGACGAGATTTTGTGCGAATCGAGAATATTCAGCAGTTTTCCGAAGTGGTGGGAAAGATCCTGCAGGAGAAAATCAGGGAGATCATTTGACAAATCCTGTTTATTGTGCTAAAGTATGGCAAGAGTAATTCGTACCCGGTTTTCCAGGTGAAGACCGGGTTATTTATAAATCAAATGTTCACAAAAGGAGAAAATAGACTGTATATGAACAAACAAGAAAGCGATATCATGAAAATATTATTACAGACTCCCTTTATCAATCAGCGGATGCTGGCAGAAGCTTCCGGACATTCGCTGGGGGTGGTGAATCGTTCGGTGAAAGAACTGGTGGCTCAGGGGTATCTGGATGAGCAGTTATGGCCGACTTCCAGGGCAAAGAAAGAATTTCAGGAGCGGTCTCCGAAAAGAGCGATTATCCTGGCAGCCGGTTTCGGGATGCGGATGGTTCCCATCAACACGGAGGTGCCGAAAGGACTGTTGGAAGTCAACAAAGAACCTCTGATCGAGCGGCAGATCCGCCAGCTTCATGAAGTCGGGATCCGAGAGATCTATGTGGTAGTCGGATTTATGAAAGAGCGATATGAGTATCTGATCGATGAGTTTGGTGTGGAACTGGTGGTTAATCCGGACTATATGACGAAAAACAATTTACATTCTGTCAGGCTGGTGAGACGCCATCTGGAGAATGCGTATATCATTCCTTGCGACATCTGGTGTGACCGGAATCCCTTTGACCGGTACGAGTCCTACTCCTGGTACATGGTCAGTGATCTGGTGGAAAATGAAAGTTCTGTCCGCGTCAACCGGAAAATGGAACTGGTCACGGTTCCGAAAGGAAATGGCGGCAATGCAATGATCGGAATCTGTTATCTGACCGGGGAAGAAGCAGGTATCGTTGCGGAAAATATCGAAAAGCTGAGCAGGGATCTGCGATATGACGGTGTTTTCTGGGAGGAAGCATTATATCGAAAAGATAAAATGATCGTTGCTGCCAGGGTGGTACACGGTTCGGATGTTGTAGAAATCAATACATACGAACAGCTGCGGGAACTTGACAGCCATTCCGGCCAGTTAAAAACCGATGCGATCCAGGTGATCTGCCAGGCACTTGGTGTAAAACAGGACGAGATTACCGATATCACCGTACTGAAAAAGGGAATGACCAACAGATCCTTCTTATTTACAACCAAGGGGAAAAAATACATTATGCGCATCCCCGGTGAGGGAACGGAACAGCTGATCGACCGGAGGGAAGAAGCAGCAGTTTACCAGACCATCGACGGAAAGAAAATATGCGATGACATTGCATATATCAATCCGGAGAATGGATACAAGATCACGGAATTTCTGGAAGGTGCGAGAGTCTGTGATCCTGACAGTCCCGGGGATGTGGAAAAATGCATGAAGCGCCTGAGAAGGTTTCATGAGATGAAACTGCAGGTGGAGCATACCTTTGATATTTTCGGGCAGATGGAGTTTTACGAAAAGCTGTGGGGTAATACTCCATCAGATTACCGGGATTATCAGAAGACAAAAGAGCATGTACTGGAACTTCGTCCATATATTGAACAGTGGAGTGGGGAAAAGGTACTGACCCATATCGATGCAGTGCCGGATAATTTTCTGTTTATAGAAAAAAACGGTGAAGAGGAGATCCGCCTGATAGACTGGGAGTACGCAGGGATGCAGGATCCTCATGTAGATATTGCCATGTTTGCTGTTTATGCGATGTATGACAGGGAGCAGGTGGATGCGCTGATCGATGCTTATTTTCCGGAGGGGTGCAAAAATGAGATCCGGATCAAGATCTACTGCTATATCGCAGCATGCGGACTTTTGTGGAGCAACTGGTGTGAGTATAAAAAAAGTCTGGGTGTAGAGTTTGGCAAGTATTCACTGCGGCAGTACCGATATGCGAAAGAGTATTATAGAATTGTAAAGGAAGAACTCAGTCAAATCAAAGGAGCAAAAAATCATGAATAAAGCAGAACGGGCAATTATTATGGCTGCCGGTCTGGGCAATAGGATGCGGCCAGTCACACTGACCACACCGAAACCACTGGTGAAAGTCAACGGTGTGCGGATGATCGATACAGTAATTCAGGGTCTTCATGAGAATGGGATCACGGAAATTTATATTGTGGTTGGTTATCTGAAAGAACAGTTTTACACGCTGGAACAGGAATATCCGGGTGTGACAATTATTGAAAATCCTTATTATGATACCTGCAACAACATTTCTTCACTGTATGTAGCGCGGGATTATATAGAAAATGCCATGATCCTGGACGGTGATCAGATTGTGTATAACAGAACAATCCTTTCTCCGGAGTTTGAACGTTCCGGTTATAACAGTATCTGGACGGACGAAGAGACGGATGAATGGCTGCAGCAGGTAGAAGACGGAATCGTTGTTTCCTGCAGCAGAAACGGAGGGAAGGGTGGTTGGCAGCTGTACAGCATCTCCCGATGGAGCAAAGAAGATGGAAAACGGCTGAAACATCACCTGGAAGTGGAATTTGAAGAGAAGAAAAACAGACAGATCTACTGGGACGATGTGGCGATGTTCTGCTATCCGGAGGAATACCGGCTTGGCATCCGACCGATGCATCCGGGTGATCTGATCGAGGTGGATAACCTGGAAGAGCTGATCGCCCTGGATAACAGCTACCGTGATTTATACACAAAAAAAGGAGTAAAATAGTGATGAATAAAAATATAACAAATACAAAAGGAAAGATCGACTGGATGATTACACTGGTTCCTCTTGGAATCGTGATTGCACTGTGCATCCTGTTTTTCCTCCTGCCGGATCAGTCAAATGCAGTTCTGAGCCAGATCCGGTTTTTCTTCGGAGATACTTTTGGAACATATTATCTGGTGATCGGACTTGGCATTTTCCTGTTGTCTCTGTATATCGCAGGATCGAAATACGGCGATATCGTACTTGGTGAAAAAGGAGAAAAGCCGAAATACTCTTTCTTTTCCTGGGGAGCAATGATGTTTACCTGCGGTCTTGCAGCGGATATTTTATTTTACTCTTTCTCGGAATGGGTATTATATGCGACAGATCCTCACCTGGAAGAGATGGGAAGCATCCAGGAATGGGCAGGCGTCTATCCGTTGTTTCACTGGAGTTTTATCCCGTGGGGATTCTATCTGGTACTGGCTGTGGCATTCGGCTTTATGCTCCATGTACGAAAAAGAAACCGCCAGAAATACTCTGAAGCCTGCCGTCCGATTCTGGGGAAACATACCGATGGCTGGGCAGGAAGAATCATTGATCTTCTGGCCGTATTTGCCCTGCTTGCAGGAACGGCAACAACCTTCAGTGTGGCAACACCGCTGATGGCAACGATCATCGGAGAGCTTTTTCATGTTACAATAAGCCGGACAGTTATCAATGTCATTATTTTACTGGTAACATGTGCTGTATATACATATTCTTTGCTCCACGGATTTAAGGGGATCAGCAGACTGGCAAATATCTGTATATATCTCTTTTTTGGATTGCTGGCTGTTGTCCTTCTGTTTGGAGGTGAAACCCGTTATATCATCGAGACGGGTCTGAGTTCACTGGGAACCATGGTTCAGAACTTTATCGGACTTTCTACTTTTACGGATCCTCTGAGAACCTCAAACTTCCCACAGAACTGGACGATTTATTACTGG
>ERZ779870.1997-NODE-1997-length-11419-cov-12.7978_pt1 | contig 11419 bp, 15 predicted proteins | sample MGYA00511247_ERZ779870 | MGnify/ENA primary metagenome ERZ779870 (study PRJEB29588, sample SAMEA2149068) | human gut metagenome | biome: human gut; feature: human-associated habitat; material: faeces | place: Denmark | collected 2008/2010 ...
TCATTATGAGTTTAAAAGCGTAGACAGTAAAGCTACCCAAGATTTAAGCGCTTACAATATAGCGGTTCAGCGTAGGATGTCAATTTAGACATTTTAATACTGATGTGGTGTCCCATTCCGTTATGAACGTATGCGAGAACCGGGTGGGCTTAGGGGCGAAAATCGGAGAGACACTGCTGGCCTTAATATCCGGGGCGTTAATGGGAATAGACAACGCCTTTAACGTTCCTACCGACACCAGGGATGGATTCTTCAGCTCCCATGCCCTGGCCTGCGATATAGGAAAAATCCTGGGAAAAAGCGGAGCGGCCGCCGCGGGAGGAGCCATCCTGGCTCTGGGCGGAGCGATGGTTGTGGTGACGGATTCTGCCATTGCCATTGAATGGAGCGCTCTGACTGCCGGAAGCCTGAGCCTGTCCGTTTCTGATCATTCGTCGGGAAGCGGAGAGGTGGAAGAGGGGGAGAGTGAGACAAAAGTACCACAAAAGGCGAAAGATGCATTAGATAAAATAGACAAGGATCCAGAAACATATCTTGAAGACTATTATGGAGGTATTGAATTTCCAGTAAATTAGATAAATGATAATATTATTCTACGCCCCAATGAGGGCGTAGAATAAAAGGAGAAGAAATGACAAATTTTGATATAAAAATTAATAATTGTTCAAAATTAGATTGGCGGATATTGATGGATGGATCTGTTTCTTTATATCACAATGCAGATATATTAAAAAAAGATATACAATGGCTAAAAAATGCAGGATATCAAGTGTATGAGCTGGATTTTAGTGTGGTAAAAACTAGAGAAGAATTTCACAAAATAATAAAAAGAATGTTAAACTTTCCAGAGTATTATGGTGAGAATATGCCTGCATTTAGCGATTGCCTTATGAATGATGTGCCTATATCAGAGAATGAAGGGGTGGCAATTATTTTAAAAAAATTTGATGAGTATTATCAGAGAGATGAAGAGTATGCGGATAACGTATAATTAATTTCGCAAATTCAATTTCATAAAAATAGACATGGTCTATAACCGTTTGGTAGAATTAAGTCACCACAACAAAACTCATCAAAGGAGGCTATAAACCATGTCTGATAAGATTATACAGCTAAATGAAGACTTAATAAAGCACGATTTAAAAGATCTTGTTCGAAGCAGTGTCGAAGAAACCTTAAATGCTCTTCTTGATAAGGAAGCCGACGACTTAGTTAACGCTGAAAAGTATGAGCGTTCCTCTGAGCGTCAGGGATATCGTTCCGGGCATTATAAGCGAAATCTTCATACTACAGCAGGAGAAGTAGAATTGAAAGTTCCTAAGCTTAAGGGCATTCCATTTGAAACTGCCATTATTGAACGTTACCGCCGCAGAGAATCTTCTGTTGAAGAGGCTCTGATTGAAATGTATCTGGCAGGCGTTTCTGTACGGCGTGTCGAGGATATCACTGAAGCTTTGTGGGGAACAAAAGTATCCCCAGGAACCATCAGTAATCTCAATAAAAAGGCATATGAGCATATTGAAACCTGGCGTACACGCTCACTCTCCGGCAGCTATCTGTATGTCTATGTGGATGGTGTTTATCTGAAACGCAGCTGGGGTGGTGAAATTCAAAACGTTTCTATCCTTGTTGCTATTGGAGTCAGCAACGATGGCTGCCGTGAGATCATCGGTGCAGCTGAAGGTATGAAAGAAGACAAGGAGAGCTGGCGCTCCTTCTTTGTATGGCTGAAAGAACGAGGCTTAACTGGGGTTCGTCTGGTCATCGGAGATAAAAATCTCGGAATGCTTGAAACCATACCAGAAGTATTTCCAGATGCCTGTTATCAACGCTGTACCGTCCATTTTTACCGGAACATTTTCTCTGTTACTCCACGTAACAAGATGAAGGCAGTAGCTATGATGTTAAAGGCTATTCATGCCCAGGAGAGCAAGGAATCCGCACGTGAGAAGGCACGACAGGTTGCTGAGAAATTGAAAGAAATGAAACTCAGCTCTGCTGCTAAAAAGCTACAAGATGGCATAGAAGAAACTCTAACCTACATGGACTTTCCTACACAGCACTGGACTAGAATCCGGACAAACAACACCATTGAGCGCCTCAATCGTGAAATCAAACGTCGAACAAAGGCGATCGGTGCTTTTCCTGATGGACAGAGTGCTCTGATGCTCGTATGTGCCAGGCTGCGTCATGTAGCAGCAACCCAGTGGGGAACCAGACGCTACATGAATATGGATCATCTTTCCAAACTGGAGGATGATCTGTTGTCTGATATCATAGCCGGTTAACTGCCGGCTACCAAACGACTGAATTTGATTTTTGCGAAAAAATCTTGACACTATCAGTATGCGCATGAAATACTGGAACGATTAGAATTAAACTCAAGAAGATGGATTTTGTTTGGAAACCGATTTTTAACATTAGTGCAAATAAATAATAAGGATATAGTGATAAAGGAAATCGGACAGCACCCTTTGGTTTGGAATTTATATGAACAACAATAAAAATTGTAATTTTTTACCTACTATTTAAAAATAGTTTTATGCAGAGACAGTATAGAATACTAAGAACAAGTTGCTAGGTTCAGTTGAGGTTAATTAAATTTTTCTTAGCTGTTTCTGGCAGCTTGTTTTTATTTAAATACCCCTATTTAGGTGTTTTGTTCACCTGAGCTGACTATATAGCTGAAAGATTCTGCCTATGACGGCCAGGGAAGCGTCACAGCCAATACATGGTATAACGGAATGGTGACAGACGTGTACCAGTACGATCCCTACGGGCGTATGGAGCTTGGAGGAGAAGGCCATACAGACTTCTACGGCTACCGCGCAGAGAGCTATAATCCCAATACCGGCCTTGAATACCTGCGCGCAAGATACTATAATGCAGATAAGGGAAGATTTTTCCAGGAAGATACATATCTGGGAGATATCACAGAACCATTGACGCTGAACCGGTACGCCTATGTGAAGAACAGTTCGATGAATTATGCGGATCCAAGCGGGCATGTGGCGGAGTATCTGACAGGCCCTCAGTATAATCCGGATGACGGCTGGCAGGCCAATCATTATCCGCTGTCCCAGACCGGGCCGGAGAAGACAGAGTTTCCGATAGAAATCGTTTCTGGAACAGAGGCGGTAAAACAGTTCTGGGGAAGCGTTTCAGAAGGCCTGGACTATGTAATGTCCCAGCTTAAGGAAGCAGCAGACTTAAGCCTGAGCCAGCTGAGAGAATTAAGAGGCTGGATGAAGGAAGCGGTGGAGCATTCCGTTGTGAACGTATGCGAGAACCGGGTGGACTTAGGGGCGGAAATCGGAGAAACACTGCAGGCCTTAATATCCGGGGCGTTAATGGGAATAGACAACGCCTTTAACGTTCCTACCGACGCCATGGATGAATTCTTCAGCTCCCATGCCCTGGCCTACAACATAGGAAAAATACTGGGAAAAAGCGGAACGATTGCCGTACTATCCCTGTTAGCGGGCCTGTTCCTGGGAGGAGGAGCGGCCGCCGCCGGAGGAGCCACCCTGGCTCTGGGTGGAGCGATGGTTGTGGTGTCGAGTTCTGTCATTGCCATTGAATGGAGCGCTCTGACTGCCGGAAGCCTGAGTCTGTCCGTTTCTGATCATTCATCGGGAAGCGGAGAGGTGGAAGAGGGGGAGAGTGAGACTAAGGTATCCCAAAATAAATTAAAACACATAAATAACCGTCATAACCCTAACAGCTATGCACAACAGATAAAAAATAAGTCAGAGGCTGATGTATTGAAAGAATTAGAAAATAAGACTTTCTTTAACAAAGACTGGAGCAAAGAGCAAATAGAAGATGCAATAAATACAGGATACAGAGAGGCACTTGAAAGAGGAATTTCTTCTGGGCAATATACATTTTCTTATGGGGGTGAGAACGTAACTATTGCATTAGAAAATGGAGGAGTTAAAACTGCATTTGGAGATTATAAGTATACCTATCAACAATTAATGGAGCTGATAAAGTAGGTGATAAATTAAATGTTCAAAATTAAATTTAGGATTGTAGACGATATTGAATTATTAAGTTCAATATCAATAAAGATATTTGATAATGAATATGATCAGATTTTAGGTTTTTTTCAAATAAGCTTTGGATCCCATCAAGAAGGATCATATTATCATGAAAACCAATTAATGGAAGATGAAGAAGGAGGGGAATTATTAGACTATTGGTTTGATAAAATATTACAAGTTATTATTTTATTGGATTCGGAAGCAGATTATGTTGCATTTAAAGAAATTGAAACTCTTAATCGCTGGATTGATTTTACAAAGAAAGGTGACAATGTTTTTATCAATGTTGCAGTAGATGATACCTGTCAAAACAATAATTTGATAATAACTGAAAAATATCAGTTTTCTTACATTGAACCCTTGAACTATGTATTGTCATATCAGGCTTTGAAAAATCAAATTAGGGAGGTATCAGAAAAGTTTCTTATAGAGCTGAAATACATAAATCCAGATTTATGTAAAACCAAAATGTATAAAATGCTACAACAAAAACTAGATATAATTCAAAATTAAGAGTTAAATAATTTATCTGTTTAAAATATTCGCCCGGCTTTGCTGGGCGATATTCTCTTGGCAACATTCAAAGAATACGAACGCTCTTTGGAAGCAATCGAATTCCAAAAGGATAGGAAAATCATAGAAGATGTAGAAGAGATTCTTCAGGAAGCAAAGGGTTGATAAAAGAATATGGAGAAACAAGTGGGAATTTCAGAGTTTCCATCTATGCTTGATGTGACAACAAGCCATTTTCATAACGTTTTGTGCCTGAGTGAAGCGAAAGGAATGGATATAAAAATGACAGAACAAGAAATAGAAAATGTATTAACTAAAATTAATGAATATTTAGAATCTCAATTGTGGATGGATTTTGAGATAATAGAATATTCACGATATAAATTAAGGATTATTGGTAGTATTGATATTTCTTCCGCACCTAATATAGAAATTGTTTTCAAAGATGTATTTTTTGCTTCTGCAGTTTTTAATTGGAAAACAGATACATCTTGCAAAATTATATCACTTGTAAAAGGAGATGAGGCAAGAAAAATCAATATAAAATTTCAAGTTGAACAAGGATACCATCTTGTTAAATTTCAAGCAGAAGATTATTCATATAATTTCGGATGTCTTTTCGGAATTAAGGAGGTACAGTTTAAAGAACTTTAAATAGTAGTGTTGATTTGGTTGGGCCGAGCAGTTTTTTGCTGCTCGGCCTTTAAAAAGCCGGGTAGATGGAGCAGTAGAAGGTACAATTAGATATAAAAAGAATGGAAAATATATTGATATTGCACCAGATGGCTCTATTGTATTATTTGGTAAACAATAGATTTGGAGGTGATTATTAGTGGGATTGGCACATCAGTTTGCAATTATTTCCCAATATAGTAATGAAAGTATCATTTCATCAGATATGGATTGTGTTTCAGTTTCTGATATGGTAATTCAGTATATCGGTGATAGTTTGAAATGGGTTCATACAATGTGGAACGGAAAAAAGTTTCAAGAAGGTATTTCATACTATGGATATTCAGTTATTGAAAACGATGAGATAATAAAACTCAAAAACATTATAACACGATGGGTAGAGTTATTTTGCTTGTCACCTGACGAATTTTATCTGACAGGAGATTTTTTACCTGACGAAGAAAAGTATGAGAATGCTTTAGTAAAAAGAGAGGAAATAATAAAAACTTTAAATTCTCTGATTTTTATTTGCGAAAAAGCGATAAATGAAGGGGCGAAAATATTACATAATGGTATTTAAAAGATTCGTTCGGCTTTTCTGAGCAACATCCTCCAGATGCTATGCGTATACAGTCTAGTCTCTGGATAAGAAAATATTATATCAATTGTTATCAGAAGGTAAAATTGATGAGCTAGAATATTGATTAAGAACATTGATAGAGAACTGTTAAATGAAGAAGTACAAGATATCCTATTGGAAGTTTCATTTAATAATCAGTCAATAGTTCCCTACACTGTTTTTTTAAAATTGTTGTTTGAGGCTGAAAGCGCTAATTTACATGCCTCGGCAGTTGTTTTTTATCTTTTTCCACCCCCAATACCGGCCTTGAATACCTACGCGCAAGATACTATAATGCAGATAAGGGAAGATCCTTCCAGGAAGATACGTATCTGGGAGATATCACAGATCCATTGACCCTGAACCGGTACGCCTATGTGAAGAACAGTCCGCTGAATTATGCGGATCCAAGCGGGCATGATGCATACATATATGAAAAAGATGGCAATTACTATAAGTGGTATAATATTTCTGAGAATGTGGTTGGATTAATTCCATTTGGGGATACATTTGCAAGATGGCTTGATGAAACAATATATGGATGGGACTATATAGAAGATGATACGGACATGTGGACAGCTGTAGGGGCAGGAGTAACAGTGATAGGATTACGTGAAACAATAGAAAACCATTCCGAAATAACATCAACTGCAATGAGAAGTGCAAAGATAACAAAAGTAGCAGGAGCAGCTGGAACCATTATTACATTTATAACCTTTGGAGGAACATTTATTGATAATGGTCCCAAAATAAGTCAGGCAACCGTTGATCTGTACAGGGAGTATTTGTTGGCAATACCAGATAAAGAGATTCTGGAACAAAGATATCGCCTTTTATATCTTTTAGTCGGCATTGCCATGGAGAAGGGAGCTATAACATATTGTACAGAAAAATGGTATGACGAAGATGCATTTTTAATTGTGCCGAGTTCTACTCAGATATCAGATCAGGATAAATTTCAAGAAGCAATGGATGAGATTGGATATACACCTGAAGATGTTATAGAATGGTTTCCTGTTAACGAGAAGAGGTGATGCAAGTGGAAATACTCTGCACAATAGTAGAAAAAAGTATAACTTTTATGTTCTATTTTATAGTAGTATTTATTTTTGGGAATTTTGCTACTCTAATAAGAGGACTATGGTTTCCTAGTTGCAGGTATGAAAAGAAAAAAAGACTTAAAATAGTTTTTACATGTACCATATTCACAGTAATTCTAATGATGCTAGATCTTTTGCATTATTAATTTGCTTATAAGCTCGATTATATGGAAAATTAGAAAGGTGAAAATAATGTATAGAAGGGGAATTGTCTATTGCAACATAGTTATGAATTAGAAAATGGATGTGATGAGACAAAAGTATTAGGTATATTTTCTAGCCGACAAATGGCTGAAGAAGCTGTAAGATCATATAGACAACTCCCGGGATTTAGAGATAAGAAAGCGGATTTTTATATTGACAAATATGAAGTGAATAAAAAATATTGGGGAGATGGGTATTGATAGAAATTGTATAAATTTTTACTTAGCTTTGTCGGACGATATTTTAGAGGCTGGGTGGCGAAATTTCACCCAGCCTTTCATCTGCACATATTTTTACCTTATTAAATTTGCATTTTGGACTGAAATGTGATGACGACTGGAAGGCTAATTATTATCCGCTGTCCCAGACCGGGCCAGAGAAGACAGAGTTTCCGATAGAAATCGTTTCTGGATATTGAGTTGATGAAATTAATTACTACTGTCATAGTGAAGGGATAGAAGAATTTTCCCACATTAATAAAAAATGGAATGGTAGAATTTCCGGCCATTCCACAAAATAGGTGTAAAATGGAATATTGTTTAGAAAAACTGAAAAAGAATATAGACGATTATCTTGATGAAAAAAGTTCGAAAGAAGAGCTAGGTAATTGGGGGAAAGAAGCCTATTACGATTTGCTCAAAGGAGGATATACAAAGATAGATAAAATAGTGATTTATCCTTTTTTAAAAATAATATCACAGATTAATTTAAAAGAAGACGAATTGAACGATATATACCCATCAACTACAGAAGATATTAAAGAGATACGATCAATTATTAGTGGTGATAAAATGTATTGCTTCCAGGTTGTAGGTTCTATTCCTGAAATTATTTATAAAAATTACGATCAGATTTTTTTTGATATTAATAAATATAAAAAATTTAGATTGATAAAATTAGAAGTGGAGCATTACATCAAAAATAAAAAAATAAACAATGAAATGTTTGATTATATAAAAGAAATAGAAGAAATGCAAAATTTTAATGTAACAATTTTGGACTTATTACAGCAAAAAATTGTAGAACTATGCAATGTAGTATTTGATGTTAAGAAAAGAGAAATGATGCCCAGATTTGGCCTTTATTCTCAAAGCGGCGATAGAAATTTGGGGTTGATAAAATTGAAAGAATATTTGGAGTGCTATATAGGAGAGAGGAATTTTGTGATAAATATTTCATACATAAAAGGAAAAAATCATTTGTCAATTTTAGTTTAAGCAATCGGGCAGAAAAATATATGTTGGTATTATGACAGGAATAATTAAGCTCAATACTGCTGTTCCAATAAAATCAAATAATAAGTATAGTTTATAAGAACCTTGGAGGGATAGTATGAGTTATATTAATATTGAAAATAATGATATATATTTTATGGAAATTGTAGATGAAACAGTAGTTATAAATAATGATTATCATGGGTTGCTGATATTCGATAGAAATTTGAAACAGAGCTATAAAATGAATTTTTCAGAGGAGTTGACTATTTATAGTTCATTTAAAAATAAAAAACAGCTTTTATTATTTTGTCCGGATAATAATTGTATTGTTCATGTTGATTTAATCTCAAGAACAATACGAAAGATTTTATTAAATGACTTCGAAGATTATATCTTTTCTCCCTTATATATGTGGGAACAAAGTAAAGTGATTTTATTAGACCATAATAGGCCTTTATTGAATGTAGATCTAAAGAAAGGAACTGTTGAAAGTATTAACTCATATGATAAAATAGACAAAGAGTTAAAAGAGGAATATGAAAAAATTAAAAATTATCAAATTTTGAAAATATATAGTGATGAAAAAAAGGCTATTGTAGTGGAAGGAAATTCAACAGTAAAGCTTATTGATTATAGACAAAACATAAAAGAACTCAAAGAATTTCCTAAAGAACAATATTTTGATTTTGAATGGAAAAATGAATATATAGTAAAAATAGGAGATAGTAAAATTCAGCTTATTTATGAGAATCATAGCGAGATTTTTAATGCAGAAAAAGATTATGATTTTTTGAGGGGGAAAATAATGTGCGCTCATAACAAGTGTTTTTTATTTATCCTGAGTGTACTGAAATCAGATGTAAAAAAGTGTAGGATTGATAGAATAGAGTTGAATTATATATAAGTTATAGAAGTGAGATATGGTAACAAGATATTACAAAAAAGGAGGAAAACGAGAGGAGTTCGATGCTGAATTTTACTGCTAAGAATTCGAAGAAAGATGGCTAATGAAGGTATCCCAATACCGGCCTTGAATACCTGCGCGCAAGATACTATAATGCAGATAAGGGAAGATTTTTCCAGGAAGATACATATCTGGGAGATATCACAGACCCATTGACGCTGAACCGGTACGCCTATGTGAAGAACAGTCCGCTGAATTATGCGGATCCAAGCGGGCATGTGGCAGAGTATCTGACAGGGCCTCAGTATAATCTGGATGACGGCCGGCAGGCCAATCATTATCCGCTGTCCCAGACCGGGCCGGAGAAGACAGAGTTTCCGATAGAAATCGTTTCTGGAACAGAGGCGGTAAAACAGTTCTGGGGAAGCGTTTCAGAAGGCCTGGACTATGTAATGTCCCAGCTTAAGGAAGCAGCAGACTTAAGCCTGAGCCAGCTGAGAGAATTAAGAGGCTGGATGAAGGAAGCGGTGGAGCATTCCGTTGTGAACGTATGCGAGAACCGGGTGGACTTAGGGGCGGAAATCGGAGAGACACTGCTGGCTTTAATATCCGGGGCGTTAATGGGAATAGACAACGCCTTTAACATTTCTACCGATACCATGGATGAATTCTTCAGCTCCCGCACCCTGGCCTACAACATAGGAAAAATACTGGGAAAAAGCGGAACGATTGCCATACTGTCCCTGTTAGCAGGCCTGTTCCTGGGAGGAGGAGCGGCCGCCGCCGGAGGAGCCACCCTGGCTCTGGGTGGAGCGATGGTTGTGGTGTCGAGTTCTGTCATTGCCATTGAATGGAGCGCTCTGACTGCCGGAAGCCTGAGTCTGTCCGTTTCTGATCATTCATCGGGAAGTGAAGAGGTGGAAGAGGGGGAAGCTGAACCTACTTACTCTAGATATTATGGAGATTCATGGAAGAAGACGTTTGAAACTAAGTCTATGAAAGAAATTGCCAAAGAAAATGGTTGGTCACTAGGTGATACCATTAAGAATAGTTCAAATGAAAGGAAACAGTTTATATTTGATGCTAATGGGAAAAAAATTGGCGAAGTTCATTTAGGGCATAAATACCGTGTAGATGGTAAAAAAGTAGTAGGACAGGATCACTTCCACTTATATTCTGAGAATAAAGAAATACATCATCTTCTGCCGGACAAATAAATTGAATTAATGCAGGTAATTATATATATTTATATGTAATTACCTGCATTATATGATGTAATTGCAAAGTTTCTGAAATATTTAAATAATAATTTAAGGGTAAGGCTATATTATGAGTTGGATTATTGTTAATAATTTTGTTGAAAGTAATGAAAAACATTTGAAATTATTGAATGAATTGGGAAAAGAAGACAAGTTCTTTTATGTTAGAAAAGAATTTCTGGATTTTGATGAATTAGATAGCAGCGAAAAAGCTGAACTAATCGAAGAAAATTATGATTTATATAAAGATGGATTATTATCATTAAAAACAGATGTAAAAGATAGAATAGAGAATAGAATTTACGAAATAGGTAATGAGATTCTAAGTCAATCAGTTAAGTGTGATAAAACCCATATTTTAGAAATATTACAGAAAGAAAAAAATATCAGTTATTTAAACAACTTAAAGTATTTTATTACAAATGAGTTACTTAAATATAAAGAAAACAATACTTTATTAAGTGAAAATAAGCTAATATGTAAAACAGGATTAAATCAATCCTACAAATACTTTTCAAGTGAAGGACTACTTGAAAATGAAGCTCAATGGTATAAGTGGTATAAATTAAATGGATGTAGTGAACTCGCACAATTTATAGAAGAAAATAGCTGCAATTACAACATTATGATTTCTAATAAAAGCAATATTGATAACTACAGCTACTATATAAATTTTTTTGAGGGAGATACATTTACATTGGCTGTAAAAGACATTAAAGGAGATTTTTGTAATATTTTTGAACGTATTTTCAATAAAAAATATAACTTTCTATTTAGAAATTAGATGGTATAAAAAATCATAGTAAAGTAGTGAATAGACGAAAATATAGCGTAAACGCTTAATTTTTAGGTATGATAGAAAAAATCCCCGACTACTTTTCAGTA
>ERZ779870.2004-NODE-2004-length-11380-cov-3.08627_pt1 | contig 11380 bp, 9 predicted proteins | sample MGYA00511247_ERZ779870 | MGnify/ENA primary metagenome ERZ779870 (study PRJEB29588, sample SAMEA2149068) | human gut metagenome | biome: human gut; feature: human-associated habitat; material: faeces | place: Denmark | collected 2008/2010 ...
TATTTTACATATTTTATACAAAATCATTTTATATTTTTCTATGCTATTTTCTTGTTTTTTTGTTTTGACAGAATATTTTCCAAAAACAGCCGATTAATGATGGAACAGTCTGATTCCGGTAAATGCCATTGCCATGCCATATTTATCGCAGGTTGCAATTACATCCTCATCTCTTACAGATCCGCCTGGCTGAGCAATATATTTCACGCCGCTCTTATGAGCCCTTTCAATATTGTCGCTGAACGGGAAGAACGCATCAGATCCCAGAGTTACATCAGTCAGCTGATCCAGCCACTCACGTTTTGCCTCTCTTGTAAATACTTCCGGCTTCTCAGTAAAAATTCTCTCCCATGCGCCGTCAGCAAGCACATCCATATATTCCTCGCCAATATAAACGTCAATGGCATTATCTCTCTCTGCACGGCTGATTCCCTCTTTAAACGGAAGGTTCAAAACCTGAGGGCTCTGACGGAGGAACCAGTTATCCGCCTTCTGTCCTGCCAGTCTGGTACAGTGTACACGGGACTGCTGTCCTGCTCCTACACCGATAGCCTGTCCGTCCTTTACAAAGCATACAGAGTTGGACTGAGTGTATTTCAGAACGATCAAAGAAATTTTCAGATCACGTTTTGCCTCTTCGCTGAGTTCTTTATTTTCTGTGACAATATTGGCGATTAGCTCATCGTTGATCTCAAGCTCCTGTCTTCCCTGCTCAAAAGTTACCCCGAACACTTCCTTGTGTTCCAGTGGGGCCGGTACAAAATCAGGATCGATCTCAATAACATTGTAGTTGCCTTTTTTCTTGGCTTTCAGGATTTCCAGGGCTTCCTCTGTATATCCCGGAGCAATCACGCCGTCTGAAACCTCTCTTTTAATAAGAAGCGCTGTATCTTTGTCACAGACATCAGAAAGGGAAATAAAATCTCCAAAGGAGGACATACGGTCAGCTCCTCTTGCTCTTGCATAGGCGCAGGCAATTGGTGAGAACTCTTTCCAGTTCATGTCGTCCACCCAGTAGATCTTTGCCAGTGTCTCTGTAAGAGGAAGTCCCACAGAAGCGCCTGCCGGGGAAACATGCTTAAAGGAAGTTGCTGCGGCAAGTCCGGTTGCTTTTTTCAGATCTCTTACAAGCTGCCAGCCGTTAAAAGCGTCCAGGAAATTAATATATCCGGGTTTTCCGGAAAGAACCTTAATAGGAAGCTCACTTCCGTCATTCATATAGATTCTGGAAGGTTTCTGGTTTGGATTGCATCCGTATTTTAACTGTAATTCATTCATTACTGCATCCTCCTTATTTGTTCTTATTTACAATAGTTGTTTCATATTTACCTGTTGCAATGTCAATATAGCGCACGAACAGTGAAACCTTATTTTCTTCATTAAGACTGTTCCAGAGAAGATCTGTAAACTCTTTCATATCATTTGGAATCTGAACCAGCTTCGGCTCTCCCTCAAAGCTTGGAAGGGGATTTCCGTCACATTTATATGTGTGAATAAACCGTCCTTCTCCCGGAATTGCTTTTTCGTAGGCAAAGGTATAACGAAGACATGCATCCGGATTTCCGTTATCGCTTTTCAGAATAGACATTGCATAGCTGTAATTGCCGTTTTCAATATGCATCACACCGGAAATACGAGGTGTATAGTTAGGTCCGTCCGGCTCAAATTCGCGGCATCTTAAGGACTGTTCAAAGGTCATCTGTCTGTCCATGCCATCATAAATAGTATCTGTCTGATCTCCGTTAGTAACAATGGTCTTGTTTCCAAGAACACGTACCGGAGCATAAATGATCAGGCTTGGATCTGTAAGCTTGGACGGATCAAATGCCTGTGTACGGATTCCCTCTCCTTCTGTGACAAACACGCGGTTTCTGCTGTTCTCGCTTCTTCCCATAATAAAGTATGCTGCCACTGCTTTTGTTCCGTCAAGAGAACGGCCGAGGATGATTCCTCTTCCCGGATAAGAATTATTTTTCAGTTCATTTTCCAGTGATATCATTTCCATAGTCTGATCTCCTTTTTTCTAAAAAATCATTATATAAACGCGCTGTCCTGGCTTCATGCTGCGTTTTCTGTTAAAAATAAAACAAACCGCCCAGGTAGTCTGTATTTCAGGCTGCCCAGGCGGTCGGCTTATCACTTACTGCACTCCCCACAGGTAATTCCTGTTTTCCGCCAGTCATGCAGTCGTTATTATTATCATATCATATTTTTTATTTTTTTCAAGAACAAAAATTCCTGATTATTCGTCTACACTGTAGTTCGGAGCCTCTTTTGTGATGTGGATATCATGAGGATGAGACTCTTTTAAGGAAGCTGCTGAAATCTTAATAAACTTGCCTGTTGTCTTCAGCGCTTCGATATTCTCAGCTCCGCAATATCCCATACCTGCACGAAGTCCGCCGATCAACTGGTAAACAGTGTCTTCCACATGGCCCTTGTAAGCTACACGACCCTCTACGCCTTCCGGAACAAGCTTCTTAGCATCCTGCTGGAAGTAACGGTCCTTGCTGCCGTTCTCCATTGCTGCAATGGAGCCCATTCCACGGTATACCTTGAATTTACGTCCCTGATACAGCTCAAATGTTCCCGGGCTCTCGTCACATCCGGCAAACATGCTTCCCATCATACATACGTTGGCGCCTGCTGCAATGGATTTGGTGATATCTCCGGAATATTTGATTCCGCCGTCTGCAATGATCGGCACTCCATAACGATTTGCAACCTCATAGCAGTCCATAACAGCTGTGATCTGAGGAACACCAATACCTGCAACCACACGGGTAGTACAGATAGAACCAGGTCCGATACCAACCTTAACTGCGTCAACACCAGCCTCTATCAGAGCCTTGGTGGCAGCTCCTGTGGCAACGTTTCCTGCAATTACCTGAAGATCCGGATACGCCTCTTTCATTTCGCGTACGGCCCTTAAAATATTCTCAGAATGACCGTGAGCAGAATCAACTACGATCACGTCTACGCTTGCTTTTACAAGAGCCTCAACTCTTGCAAGAACATTGGATGTGATACCAACTGCCGCACCGCAGAGAAGACGTCCCTGCTCATCCTTTGCAGCCAGAGGATATTTGATCTGTTTTTCAATATCCTTAATGGTGATCAGGCCTTTTAAGTTGAAGTTATCATCTACAATGGGTAATTTTTCTTTACGGGATTTTGCGAGGATCTTTTTTGCTTCCTCCAGAGTAATTCCTTCTTTGGCAGTGATCAGACCTTCAGAAGTCATGCACTCGCCGATCTTTCTTGAGAAATCTGTCTCAAATTTCAGATCTCGGTTGGTAATGATACCTACCAGTTTCTTTCCTTCTGTGATCGGAACACCGGAAATACGGTATTTTGCCATAAGATCATTGGCATCTTTCAGAGTATGCTCTGCGGATAAATAAAATGGATCTGTAATAACGCCGTTTTCAGAACGTTTTACCTTATCTACCTCATCTGCCTGCGCCTCGATAGACATATTTTTGTGAATGATACCGATACCGCCCTGTCTTGCCATAGCGATAGCCATGCGGTGCTCGGTAACTGTATCCATTCCCGCGCTCATAAGCGGAATGTTCAGCTTCACCTTTTTAGTCAGCCAGGTTGTTACATCCACCTGGTTCGGAATCACCTTTGAATACGCAGGAACTAACAGTACATCGTCAAATGTAATGCCTTCACCGATAATTGTACCCATTGTATTTTTTCCTCCCTTGTATGTAATTTTTACAGGATGTGCTTATTCACACCTGCATGATATTTTGAGTTTGGTTCATAGTGTAGCAAAAAAAAAATACGGTGTCAATCCAAAAAAACTTTGCTCGGTGCTGAATTTTTCATAGCCTGTGCAAGTTTATAGCATTTGCCATGGCATCGTCCGGCTCTACGATCACCTTACAGGCTTCGCCTCCGTCACGAATGATGATGCCGAATCTTTTGTGGTCCGGATTTCCTGAAGAATAGTCCAGAACCTTCATTTTCTGGTTGCCGTTATAATAATCCATTCTGTGAGAATTCAGAGGAGCGATCAGGTCTGCCTCTGTAAGATTCAAAGATTTTACTCTTTTTCTTTTTGATTTTGCCATGATCTTATCAATATCCAGTTCCCCGTTTACAAACAGATATTCATACTCAAGATCTGTTTTTGGGATAATAAAATAACATGCCACGCCCAGACCAATGGCAACGATCAAAAGCAGCGGATTCAGAAAAAGTCCTGCTGCCACAGCCACTACAGTCAGTCCGATCATTCCGAATTTAATCAGGGCATCCTTAAATGTGGATTCCTTTTTCACAAGGAATTCCGAGTACAGTTCACTCATAATTCACTCTCCTTACGAGACACGGCTCGTGCTTGTATAATGATATTTTTATTCTAACATAAAAAGGAATCAGCGTCTATGACGCCGATTCCTTTTTATAAAATATTTCTGTTACATCATTCCCATTCCAGGATTTCCTGCCGGCATTGCAGGAGTATCTTCCTTAATGGTTGCAACAACAGACTCTGTTGTCAGTAAAGTAGATGCAACACTTGTTGCGTTCTGAAGAGCGCTTCTTGTAACCTTTGCAGGATCCAGGATTCCGGACTCTACCATGTTTACATATTCTTCATTCAGAGCGTCAAATCCAACTCCCGGCTCAGACTCTCTTACTTTGTTGATGATCACAGAGCCTTCCAGTCCTGCATTTGCAGAAATGTGGAATAAAGGAGCCTCCAGAGCTTTCAGGATAATGTTTGCACCAGTCTTCTCATCGCCTTCAAGAGTAGCCGCAAGCTCTGCAACCTTCTTGGATGCATGAATGTATGCAGAACCGCCTCCTGCGATGATACCTTCCTCAACAGCTGCTCTTGTAGCTGCAAGAGCATCCTCAAGACGGAGTTTTGCCTCTTTCATCTCTGTCTCAGTTGCTGCGCCTACACGGATAACTGCTACGCCGCCTGCCAGTTTTGCAAGTCTTTCCTGTAATTTTTCTTTATCAAATTCAGAGGTTGTTTCCTCAATCTGTCCGCGGATCTGAGCAACACGGTCAGCAATCGCTTTTTTGTCGCCGCAGCCGTCAACGATAACAGTATTTTCTTTTGCAACTTTAACGGATTTTGCACGTCCAAGCTGCTCCATAGTAGCCTCTTTCAGATCCAGACCAAGCTCGTCGGAGATTACCTGACCGCCTGTAAGGATAGCGATATCCTGAAGCATTTCTTTTCTTCTGTCGCCATATCCCGGAGCCTTAACAGCAACTACCTGGAAGGTTCCTCTTAATTTGTTTACAATAAGAGTTGTAAGAGCCTCGCCCTCTACGTCCTCTGCGATAATAAGCAGTTTTGCGCCTGCCTGAACGATCTGCTCCAGAAGTGGAAGGATCTCCTGAATGTTGCTGATCTTCTTGTCTGTGATCAGGATGTACGGATCTTCAAGGTTTGCTTCCATTTTTTCCATATCTGTGGACATGTAAGCGGAAATATATCCACGGTCAAACTGCATACCTTCTACAAGGTCAAGCTCTGTTTGCATGGTCTTGGACTCTTCTACTGTGATAACGCCGTCTTTGGAAACTTTTTCCATAGCGTCTGCAACAAGCTGGCCAACTTCCTCGTCACTTGCAGAAATTGCAGCTACGTTTGCAATCTGTTTCTTTCCGCTGATTGTCTGGCTCATTTCCTGAATTGCTTTTACTGCTGTATCAGTTGCTTTTTTCATTCCTTTACGAAGGATGATCGGGTTTGCTCCTGCTGCAAGGTTCTTCATACCTTCATGAACCATAGCCTGTGCCAGAACAGTAGCTGTTGTAGTACCGTCGCCTGCAACATCGTTTGTTTTGGAAGCAACTTCTTTAATCAGCTGTGCTCCCATGTTCTCAAATCCGTCCTCAAGCTCGATCTCTTTTGCAATAGTCACACCGTCGTTTGTGATAAGCGGAGCGCCGAAAGATTTGTCAAGTACAACGTTTCTTCCTTTCGGTCCAAGTGTTACTCTTACTGTATTTGCAAGCTGGTTTACACCATTTTCAAGTGCGGCTCTTGCTTCTGCACCAAATTTGATTTCTTTTGCCATGATGAAAATTCCTCCTAGTCTTTTATAAGATACAAAACTTTTAAAGAAACACCATTTTCACTGGTTTCGCCCTTCTCTGTATGGGGATTCATCCAGTATTCCTGTCTGTGTTTTATTTAACAACTGCTAAAATATCGCTCTGTTTTACAATGATGTACTCTTCGCCGTCAAGCTTAACTTCTGTTCCTGCATATTTGGAATAAATAACCTGATCTCCTGCAGCAACTTCCATTTTTACTTCTTTGCCGTCTACCATTCCGCCAGGACCTACTGCAATAACTTCTGCCTGCTGCGGTTTTTCCTGAGCCTGACCCGGAAGCACGATGCCGGATTTTGTTGTCTCTTCTGCTTCTAACTGTTTTAATACAACTCTGTCACCTAAAGGTACTAATTTCATGATCTATTTCCTCCTTTTATTTGTCGCAATCTGTTGCTAGCACTCATTTCATTCGAGTGCTAATCACTGTCCTTATATTATTGAATTGCCTCCCATTTCGCAACTCTTTTCACGGTCATATAAATAGATATATACTTTTATTATCTCTTATTTACTCTTATTTTCTTGTTTTTTCTTATCTTCTTATTTTTTTACAAATCTGCTGCCGTGTCTGTTCCATATTCTGAGTTACTAACTGCCCACATTGATGTCTATGGAACTGACTGCATATTGTTCAGTATTCAGATACCTTCAAATTTTCAGACAATTTAAAGTTACAGCTTCTGATTTCTGTTGCCCAATGCTTTATATTCTGAACTATCCGGATATCTCAGACAATCCATTTCCGGTAAAACTGCTCTGTTTCCCCACAGCAGAAATTCAACAACTGTCGAACTTTCCTGTAAGGTCAGTATTTTACCCTGACTCTTGACAAAGTGCAAAAAAACAGGAGCTTCCGCTCCTGTTTTATAAATATCGTTTATTCACACTGTTTTATGATTTTTTGTTTCGCTGTGCTTTGATCTCTTCCAGCTCATCAAAAATCACTTCATTCAGAACCTTGATATAGGTTCCCTTCATTCCTGAAGAACGGGACTCGATCACGCCTGCGCTCTCAAATTTACGCAGCGCATTAACGATCACTGATCTGGTGATCCCCACTCTGTCTGCAATCTTGCTGGCTACAAGAATACCCTCTTCTCCGTCCAGCTCATCGAAAATATGGATGATCGCTTCCAGCTCTGAGAAGGATAAGGTATTAAATGCTGATTTTACTACCTGCTGCTTTCTGTCTTCTTCTGCATTCTCTTCATGGACTGCGCGCATCATTTCCAGACCAACCACAGTTGTTCCGTATTCACTGACAATAATGTCCTCAATATCATATGGCTTGTCATCCCTGTACATAAACACAGTTCCAAGGCGCTCTCCGGCAATATCAATAGGATTGATGATGCCCTGACACCGGCTGTCCACATGCTCAAAACCAAGTGTCTGAAGATTTACATTCTCTTTTGTTGATAAAACTCCTAAAAATCTTTCATTCAAAAGAGTGTCTACATGTCCGCCGACTTTATCCTCTATCAGCTCTGTGATCTCCTGTACACCCGGGCATAAGCTGACGCCCAGCACCTTGCCCTTTTTGCTCAACACCAGTATATTAGAACTTAAAGTCTCCATCAGTACCTGGCAGATATCATTAAACACTACCTTGCTGGAGCTGCTGTTGTGCAAAAGTTTATTGATCTTTCTTGTTCTGTCTAACAACTGAACGCTCATACTGGCCTCCTTTTCTCATCTCTCCTGTATTTTCTACATAAATGTCCTGATGAGTTTATATTACACGCTTTTTTCCAAAATTACAAGACATTTTTATGTTTTTTCAATTTTGCCTGCCTATTCTGAAAATATTTCCTTTTTAAATTTATTGTGAAATTTTTCAATCTTCCTGCTTTGTTTTCTGCTCCACATAACCGCAGGTCTCCTGGCTGCACACCAGCTTGTTTCCTTTTTCTACCATATAGCTGCCGCATACCGGACATTTTTTGTCAGACGGTTTCTGCCAGGACATGAAATCACATTCCGGATTATCCTCACAGCCGTAATATTTTCGTCCCTTCTGCGTTTTTTTCAGAACAACATCCCTGCCGCATTTCGGACATGCAACACCAATTTTCTCATAATAAGGTTTGGTGTTTCTGCAGTCCGGAAATCCCGGACAGGCAAGAAATCTTCCATGAGGACCATATTTGATCACCATATTCCGCCCGCAGAGGTCACATACCACATCTGTCACCTCATCCTGGATATCTACCTTTTCCAGTTCCTGCTCCGCTGCATCCACGTCCTTTTTCAGATCCGGGTAGAAATTACGCACAACAGTTTTCCACTGAACGGTTCCTGCTTCCACACAGTCCAGAAGGCCTTCCATCATGGCTGTAAAATGAACGTCCACAATACTTGGAAATGCCTGCTTCATAATATTATTCACTACCTCGCCCAGCTCTGTCATATACAGGTTTTTCTGCTCCTTTGACACATAGCGGCGGCTGATGATGGTGGTAATGGTAGGGGCATAGGTACTTGGACGGCCAATTCCCTGCTCCTCCAGAGCCTTTACAAGAGAGGCCTCTGTATAGTGAGCCGGCGGCTGGGTAAAGTGCTGTTCCGATTTCAGTTCCAGCAATTCAAGCTCCATGCCTTTTTCCAGACTCTGACTGAGGACATTTCCCTTCTTATTGTCATCATCCTGCACATACACGGACATAAAGCCGTCAAATACAACCTTTGATGCGGCAACGGTAAATGTATATTCACCGGCTCCGATCTTCACAGAAGTAGTCTCATAACGCGCCGGCGCCATTCTGCTTGCAGTAAAACGCTTCCATATAAGCTGATAAAGACGGAACTGGTCTCTTGAAAGAGATTCCTTCAGCATTGCCGGAGTTCTTGAAATATCTGTGGGACGGATTGCCTCATGGGCATCCTGGATCTTCTGATCCTTCTTTACTGCCTTTCCGCCCTCTGCCACATAGCTTTCTCCATACTGTTCTCCAATGTATGCTCTTGCCGCCTCATCGGCCTCCTGGGAAATTCTTGTAGAATCCGTACGCAGATAGGTGATGATACCTACTGTGCCATTTCCCTTGATATCAATACCCTCGTAAAGCTGCTGGGCAAGACGCATGGTTTTCTGAGTGGAAAAGTTAAGTGTCTTGGCCGCCTCCTGCTGCAGTGTACTGGTGGTAAACGGAAGGGGAGCGTTTTTGATTCTCTCTCCTTTTTTTACTTCTGTCACCTGATATTCTGCGTTTTCCAGCTTTTTCAGGATTTCGTCCATTTCTGCCTTATTGTGAATCGGAAGCTTTTTGTCTGTTCCATAGAATTTTGCCTGAAGAGGCTTCTTTTCCCCATGGATCTTAAATGCGCCGTCAAGGCTCCAGTATTCTTCCGGAATAAAGGAATTGATCTCTTCCTCTCTGTCGCATATGATCCGAAGCGCCACAGACTGCACGCGCCCTGCGCTCAGGCCTCTTTTTACCTTTGCCCAGAGCAGCGGACTGATGCTGTAGCCTACCATACGGTCCAGCATTCTTCTGGCCTGCTGTGCATCCACAAGATTCATATCAAGCTCTCTTGGCTGTTTGATTGAATTTTTGACTGCTGTTTTGGTGATCTCATTAAAGGTGATCCTGCGCATTTTTTTCGGATCTTCCTTTAACGCCTGCATCAGATGCCAGGAAATAGCTTCTCCCTCACGGTCAGGGTCAGTTGCCAGAAAAATTTTGTCAGCCTTTTTTGCCGCCTTGCGCAGCCCTGCCAGAAGCTCTCCCTTTCCGCGGATGGTTATATATTTTGGCTCAAAGTCATTTTCCACATCAATTCCAAACTGACTTTTCGGAAAATCTCTTACATGTCCGTTAGATGCCTGTACGTCATAATTACTCCCCAGAAACTTCTTAATTGTTTTTACCTTTGCAGGTGACTCCACGATCACCAGATATTTTGCCATGCTACCTCTCCTATTTATCAAAATCACTTATGTCTGAATTTTCACATAATAATGTCTGCTGATTTCTCTGATCAGTCCCAGGATACTTAATTCTACAAGAATACTCCCTGTTTTTTCAGCAGAAAGCCCTGTTTCCTGCATAATACTGTCCCTGGATTTTGGTCGTAAATCGAGACAACTATACACCATATTCAAATCACTTGCAAGTCCTAAGTTCTTTTTTTCAGATGATTTTACGGTATTTTTACAATTTATCCCAAGTTCTTCCAGAAGCACTTCCGGCTTGTATGCCAGCCCTGCGCCGTCATAGATCAGCCTGTGACAGCCCCTGCTCAGTTCTTCATTTACAGGACCCGGAAGGGCAAAAACCGCCTTTCCCTGTTCCAGCGCCCACTGGGCTGTAATAAGGGAACCGCTCTTTTCTTTTGCCTCCACTACAAGAACAAGATCTGACAGCGCACTTAAAATTCTGTTCCTTGCAGGAAAATGATAATTTCTCGGCTGAGTGCCCGGAGGATATTCACTGATGATTCCTCCCTTTTCTCTCAAAATCCTTTCATAAAGATTCCGGTTGGTTGCCGGATAACAGACATCCGGTCCGCTTCCCAGAACTGCCCAGGTGGGCATCCCTCCTGCAAGCGCTCCTCTGTGTCCTTCCGAGTCGATTCCTGTTGCCATTCCGCTTATGATCTGCACTCCTGCTTCTGCCAGCGTCTTTGCATACTGAAACGCCTGGATTCTTCCGTAGGGACTGCACATTCTTGCCCCCACAACTGCGGCACAGGGTCTTTCCGGATCCGGCAGCCTTCCTTTTATATAAAGCTTTTCCGGCATGTGGTCATAGGCTTTCAGTTTTTCCGGATATTCCGGCTGACCTTTTTCGATACATCTGATATTGTCTGAGTGATTTCTTTCCATATAAAATACCCCTTCTCCCGTTTTTTTATGACTTTTTATTTTTCTGTTCACGACCAGTATTTTTTGTCAAAGGCACGGTAGGACAGCGCTTCTCCTATATGCTCTTTTTTTATCAGCTCCGAGCCTTCCATGTCGGCAATGGTTCGGGAAACCTTCAGTATCCTGTGGTATGCTCTGGCGCTGAAATCCATTCTGTCAAAGGCTGCTTCCAGAAGCGCTTTCCCCTGAGCATCCGTCCGGCAATAAGCTTCAATCATGTTTCCTTTCAGTTCCCCGTTGAACTGAATGTTTTCTTTCTGATAGCGATTTCTCTGGATTTCATGAACCTTTTCCACTCGTTTCCTGATCCGGTCCGATGCTTCCCCCTGTCTTCCATTCAGACTGGAAAAGCTTACCGGTTCTGCTTCTGCACAGAGATCCAGACGGTCAAGAAGCGGCTGACTGATCTTATTCAGA
>ERZ779870.2021-NODE-2021-length-11293-cov-2.97802_pt1 | contig 11293 bp, 10 predicted proteins | sample MGYA00511247_ERZ779870 | MGnify/ENA primary metagenome ERZ779870 (study PRJEB29588, sample SAMEA2149068) | human gut metagenome | biome: human gut; feature: human-associated habitat; material: faeces | place: Denmark | collected 2008/2010 ...
TCAAAGTTTTTCAAGTTGTTTCTTCAAAAGAATCATTTCTTTGTGACAGCCATATTAATTTACCACTTTCTTCCGCCTCTGTCAACTGTTTTTTATAAATTTTTCAATAGTTTTTTCAATAAGTCTTTTTAACCTTTTTACACTCTTTTTCTAATAAACCGGAATCCCTCAAACATTTCAATCTCGCTGTTATGTGAAATTGAATCCCATCATTCCCCTCCTGTGTATTTATATTACTGTTCACGCCCTTCACAGTAACCTGGTTAAAATACATTCCAAATCACCTTCGATGATGGCATTTTGACCTGTATGCCTCAGAATTTTTGCTATACATGCCAAAACACCTTGCGGGATAGTAACCTGTGAACAGTAATGTATTCATTACAGATAGAAGAATAAACCATGGTCATTCCTTCCCATATGCGTTATAATACTATCAGACTTTCTATCACTATACACACTTCCCCATAACATGGGAGAAAGGAAAATTCCAATCATCTTATGCATCTGATTGGATCGGATATTTTATATGGATTTTATAAAAGAAGCCCTGACTCTTGGCTTTAACAATGCTGCTGTTATTGATGTGAAAGACCTGGTATTCGTACTGGAGTACCGGCAATTCTGCGAAGAAAATCTCTGTGGGAACTTTAATGTGATATCCTCCTGTCCGCCAGCATGCGGCACACCGGAAGAAATGCACCGGAAAGCGCTGAATTATAAAAAGGCGCTGATTCTTCAGACTGTTCTGGAATCTCCTGAAGAACAGTTTGATGTAAAAAAAGCAAAGTACAACCATAACATTCTTACAGAAAAACTTTATAAAAAAATGGAAGCTGACGCAGAAACCACTCCTCTGCTCATCAGCGCCGGGCCTTACAAACGTTTTTCCTGTATGTCAGCTTACGGCATTGATGCCCAGAAAATGGCTGACGCTGCCAATATGCTGTGCTGGACACAGGACGAAAAAATACGTCTTTTTTCCCTGCTCCTGTTTAATCCGGAAAATTCATAAAATAATCGCCCTTACAGAACCGCAGAAAATATAATCTGACATCTGTAAGGGCGAATCTTATTTTTCACAACTGCCGCCTGTACTTTTATTCTTTTACCTGAATCCATTTTCCCGTTTCAGCCGGCCTGTTTACACTGTCCGACCACCAGAAGATGGCTTTTTATCAGCACCGGGCGAACCGCATTGTATATCACTGCAACAAGAATCACTGATATTACTGCATTGACAAATGTTGCCATTGCGCTCATCTTTGCCAGAACCTCTGCCATTTTCTGGGGCTGCCCGAGAATATACTGTTTATAGAAATATCCAACCACCGGATCTGCCACCACATTAAATGCAAGTCCGGCTACAGATGCCAGCACACTCCATTTAAACACATATTTTTTATCTGTGCTCTCATTTATTTTTGCGATTTTATGAGCCACAAGTCCTGTAATAAGACCAATACAAAGCTTTAAGATAAAGGTCTTCGGAGCGCCTGTGATATACACAGGATCCATAAGATCCGCAACCGTCATGCCAATGGCCCCGGCAAGTCCTCCATACCATCCGCCCAGAAGAAGCGCTCCCAGAACACAAAATGCATTTCCGATATGGATTGAAGTAGCATCGCCTCCGGGCACTGGTATTTTTATCTGAAGAAATGTAAAGGCTACATAGCAGAGCGCTGCAAGAAGAGCGGTTTCTGCAAGTTTTGTGATAGTGTTGTTCTGATTGTTCATAATAACTGCCTCCTCTTTTTTCATGAATTACTGATATCTTAATCGATATCTGTGCTTTTTAAAATACACAATTTTTATCTTTTAAAAGGGGACAGTTTTTATTATGAATTTTTTATATATTGTCCAGAATACCGGCAGCTTCCGGTGCGCGGCAGCTAATCAAGTTGCCTGTGATTTTTATATTCCTTTTTTATAAAGATAAAAGGAATAGCCTGCAGGAATCAGGAACACACAGGCAAGGAATGCAAAAAGCACCCACTTTGACTGCAGAAATCCATTGATCACAAAAATAGCTCCGCCCATAATAAACAGCCATGAGGCCACTCTGTGCGTACGGTTCCAGTTTTCCTCACTGTTCAGTGTCCAGGGAAGTTTGATTCCTACTGAATAGTTCTGTTTGATCTTATGCATATAATTTCCCATAATAACAAACATAATTCCCAGGAGTATGTTTACAACCATACCTGTGTCCACACTCATTCCCAATGCAATTGCATAACTGATCAGATTTGTCACCACAGAAAGAATGGGAATCATCCAGAGAATAGCCCGCATCAGTTTCTGGTTGATATTTTTACGTTTCGGATCTGCGCCGACCATAAATGCGCAGAAAAATTCCATAGCAAGTAAAAATAACGGCATTCCAAATACAGCTACAGGCTTGCTGGTCCATCCGTTTACCTGATTGTCACTGCCGAAATGCGTGGGAATCATATCTGGAAGCTGATCCCAGAAAATAATCCCAACTATGATAGGGCAAAGAATCATAAGGCTGGCAGCAAACAGTGTCCATTTGTATCTTTTTATCATAATAATCATCCCTCCAGTTTCATAATCTTTCCGGTCGAAAATTCTCTGCTGCAAAAGCAGCATTACTTCTTACTCTCCTTTTCTTCATCTTTTTCACCGGTGAGCTCTGACAGCCACAGCAGGATTTCTTCCACCACTGAGGTGTTCAGCTCATAATACACATAATTTTTTACTTTTGTTTCCCATACCAGATCTGCCTTTTTTAATACACTTAAATGATACGATATGGTAGCTCCGGTCATATCAAAATGGCTGCCGATTTCTCCTGCAGACATTTTTCCGTTTTTCAGAAGCTGCAGAATTTCTCTCCTTACAGGATCTGACAGCGCCTTAAATGTAGCTGCAAAAGACATTTGATCCCTCCTTTTCATGAAACTATTTAGAAATATTTCTAAATAGAATATACCTCTCTATATACAAAAAGTCAACACCTATTTAGATTTTTTTCTAAATAGCTGTTGACTTTTATGTTCGCTTCTGAATCCATATAAATAAAGCCCACAAGCCTCAATCACGTAGAAGGATTTGACAGCCGTATCTGCTGTGTCAGCTCATGACCTCCCTGCTGATACCACTGCTCTACAAAGGTTTCAAAATAGCTGACAGGCTTTTCTCCCATAATAATCTGAATAAACGTACTTGTTTCAAACTGGCGCAGGGATTGAGGGATTTCTCCGCCTGCATCATCCAGATAGCTTCTGACAGCCGGTGTATAATGCTTATCTACAAGAAGCCCTACTGCTGAAATTCTTGATTTGTATGCAGCCCAGTCTTCCGCAGTGTAATCATTTCCGCTGAGATAGGAACTGCAGGCCTGATAGTAGGACTGCTCAATGGCAGTAAGATTTCCCTCCGGATAGTTTCCATTCAAAGCTGCCTCAATATTTTCTGTCACCTGATAGGTTGCTTCGTTATAATCCACATTGATCACAAGCGGTCTTGCAGTAGGGTCCACATTCAAAGCAAAATATTCGTTTACCTCCCGGGCATCTTCTGCCTCATACCTGGTATAATCAAAAAGAACGCTAATGATCTTCATCACGATTTCCGGATGCTCATAGCCCTTGCGGACTACCACATATTTATTATCCCTGAAGGATTCATAAACATTTTTATCTGCCAGTTCCTGGAGATAATAAGGTTCCCAGTCTGCTTCTCTGTTTTTCTCATAGCTTTCCATCAGCGGATTATTAGGAGTCCACCACAGTCCGAAAAAAGCTCCGCATTTTCCATTTACGACCAGATCTCTCAGATTATTAGGAGCGCGCAGGGCAAAGTTCCGATCCAGAATTCTTCTGTCATACAGCTTATGCAGATAATCAAGAGCTTCCTTTGTTTCTTCTGTCAGAGATCCGTAAACAATTTCTCCGTCCTGACTGATCCATCTCTGAGGATTTGCCCCAAAACTGTCAAACACAGGATCTACCGAATAACTGGAGCTTGTGGTACCCACAAGATTTGTGTCACATGCCAGACCCACAGGAGTTTCTCCATCTTCCGTACCCATTCTGTTTTGTACAAAAGCATCTATGATCTCAAAAGCATCTTCAAGAGTTTCCGGCTCCTCCAGCCCCAACTCCTCCATCCAGTCCTTTCTCAGCCACAGAAGATTCGGTCCGTGGTCGATCACTGTTTCCGGAACAGCCATCAGCCTTCCGTTGAATTTTCCGGAGTTCAGAAGGGCATCTCCATAGCTTTCATACATCTCTTTGATTCTTGAAGACGTACATTTCTCAAATACCTCTGTAAGATCCTCCACAAGATCATTTTCCACCAGCTCCTTCAGGATCTCCCTGTCTGTAACCACCATTATATCCGGAAGATTCTGATCCTTTACCAGAATATTTACAAGTTCACTGTAGCGCTCCTCTGTATCCATATATACGGTATCATTCTGTATGTTCAGCATTTTTCGAAGGTATCTGGTATAGGCATTATCCTCATACGTATCTCCTTCCGGAAGATTGGAATTATTGGCTCCGCTGATCTGGGCAAGAGTATAGGTTACAAGCTCCGGATACGCCCCGTAGGGTGTTGTTTCTGCCTTTTCCATTGCCCTTCTGTATTCTTCTGATACGTTCTGCCCGTTTTTTTCGTGAGATATTTCATGTTTTCCGCAGCCGCAGAATACACAGACCACAAGGAAAAACACAGCTCCCATTCTTTTAATTTTCATCTCTGTACTCCTCTTTTGGCACTCTTATCTCTACTGTTGTTCCCATTCCCGGTTGACTGAAAATACCGATAGAAGATTTTTTTCCATATAAAAGCTTCAGTCTGTCGTGAACATTTTTAAGTCCATATCCTTTTGCCTGATACGTTACCAGAGTCTTTGCTTTTTCCGGCTCCATCCCCGGTCCGTTGTCTGTTACTGAAAGAAGGATTTCCTTACCTTTATCCAGACAGGCAATACAAAGGATTTTTTCTCCGTCCTCTTTTTCGTCCAGTCCATGCTCCAGAGCATTTTCCACCACCGGCTGCAGCAGAAGCTTGGGTACCTTTTCGTTTTTTATGGAAGAATCCGTGTCCCACTGTACGAAAAATTCATGATTATGCATTACAAGCTGGATTTCCAGATACGCTTCTGTGTTTTTGATACAGCTTTCCATGGTCACCATATCCTCGCCGCGGCTGAGGGCTGTTCTGTAAAACGTAGAAAGAGCCAGCGTTACCTTACTTATCTCCTTCTGATTGCTCCTGATCGCCATCCAGTTAATGGCAGACAGGGTGTTATAAAGGAAATGTGGATTGATCTGAGCCTGAAGCGCTTTCAGTTCAAATTCCTTCAGGGCGATCTTATTGACATAAACCTCATCAATAAGACGATTGATCTCATCCATCATTCTCCGAAAGCTTCTGATCAGGATTCCCACCTCGTCCTCACTGTCACTGGATACCACAACCTGCCGGCTGCCATGATTCACCTGATCCATATTGGCAGTCAGCTCTTCGATTTTTCTGGTAAATAATCTGGAAAAAAATGTTCCAAGCACAAAAATAATCACACCACAGATACAGATCAGAGGAATTTCTTCCAGAAAAAGTCTGGACACTGCCCCGGAAATAGAAGCCTTTGACCGGAAAAGATAATACTTCCAGTTGTTTTCCCTGCTGGCACTTTCTGTCCATGCGCACTCTTTTTTCACTGCTTCCAGCGCCTCCCCGGGACGTGCGCTTTCTGACTGAATATCGGGCAGGGCTACATCCTGATACAGAATATTTCCTTTGGGATCCACAATCATTCCGCCGGTTTCATCCTCTGTAATATTGTCAAAGGCCTGAAAGATTTTATCATAATCCAGAGTAATACACAGTACAGCCTCTAATTCCTTTCTGTCATATATGTTCCGTACTGCTGCAACTTCTTTCCGTTCTTCGTTCACTACCCACTGGATTCTTACATCCTCCTCAATACTTTTGCTCCACCACTCTTCCTGGATTTTTTTAAGCGGAACAAGAGTATATTCATGTTCAACCCGGATGCTGTCCGCAAACAGCTGAATCTGTTTAATGGCTTCATGATAGGATTTTGGCACTGAAAGGAGGGGATCCGCCACCTTTGTATACTGCTCATATGCCGTATAATTATCCATGTTCTTTTCTTTGATAATCTCCTCAATATCCGGAGAATATGTAAGATAATTAATCAGACTGGTGTACACAGCAACCTGACTGTCAATGTTTTCCCTTGTCTGTTCCAGAATGGATTCCATATCCTCCATTTCCCTCTGACGGACAAAGGAGCTCATACGCATATGGCTGTACAGAGCAAGAACTGTCATTGGAACAAGACTTGCTCCTACCAGAAGAAGTGTCAGTTTGTGACGGTACTTCATATTTTTAATGATCTGATAAAGCTTCCTCATCCTCTCCTGTTCCTTTCCTGTAGGATTCCGGACTGCATCCGTAATATTCCCGGAAGCTCCGGCAAAAATAAGACACATTGGCAAATCCCACATTTTCGCTGACCTGCGCCACCTTCATATTTGTATTTTTCAGCAGTTCTTTTGCTTTTTTCATACGAAAAACACGGATATACCGGTTCAGATTCATACCTGTTTCCTTTTTAAAAATAAAGCTCAGATACCCGGATGAAAGATATACCTTTTCCGCAAGAATTTCCAGACTGAGATCTTCCGCATAATGCTGATAGATATAATTTTTTACTGCAGCCACCTCATTCCTTGATTCACTCATAGATCTTTCCAGAAAGCTTTCGTACTCGCGGATGTTCTCTTCTGTCACCTCCAGAATCTCCATAATGTTTCTGCAGTTATATAAACGGTCAATTTCATGTTCAATTCTCCGTTCCCCCGAAAACTGATCCTCCTGAAAAAGCTCCTGTATCACATTGGAAAACACAAACTTGATATACATGGCAGAATATTGAGTATTATCGCTGTATTTTTCCTTCAGACACTGATAATGCTTTCTGAGCTGCTGGATATCTTTCCTGCTGACGTCTTCCGAGATCAGCTGCAAAAGTCTGGAATCCTGCACCTCCTTTACTTCCATATTGAGATGCTCCTCATCATTGGAATAAATATGCTTTTCCGGATGATAAAACTTTTCTTCCATCTGCTGCTCCAGCTGACTCATGATCTCCGTCAGACATTCATATCCGTCAAACTTTCTGCTGACCGCCAGATAAAAGCTTTCTTTATAGGTTCTTTTCAGAAACGTATAAATATGGTTTGCCACAAGGCTGTAATCACAGTAATGATCCTGAAACAGAAGCAGGGACTGCCGGTTGTTCAGGTTCAGATAAAAGAACACCCGTCTCAGCTCCTTCTGGAGCTCCGTGGAAAAATTTTCCTCAGCTGTATCAAAAAATGACATATCCGATTCGATCAGGATCGCACAATGCCAGCAGTTCCACTTTTCCAGGTCGATCATTCCTTCTGATCTTTCCAGAATGTCCTTTTTTCCTGTATAAAAATAGCTTTCCAGAAAATATTCCTGAAGGAAGTCCTGTTCCTTTTGCTCTCTGGTTTCCTTTTCTTTTTTCTTCAGAATATTTTTTCTGATTGTATTTATGATCTTATGAAAGCTTTCCGGCTCCACCGGCTTCAGCATATACTCTGTAACCCCATAGCGGATCGCTTCCTGGGCAAACGTAAAATCACTGTATCCGCTGAAAATCACAACCTGAAGGCCCGGTTTCATTTCTTTTGCCTTTGAAGTAAGCTCCAGGCCGTCCATATGCGGCATCTTAATATCCGTAAGAAGCAGGTCTGTCTCCTCATTTTTCAGAATCTGCAGTGCATCTCTTCCATTGGAAGCTTCTCTGATATTCCACTCTCCCTCCTCCATGGCAAGAAGATATTTTATCCCCTCTCGTTCCAACTTTTCATCATCTACGATCAGCACTTGTATCATATTTTATTATTCCTTCCTTTCAGCCATTAAAAATCTGACATCCGCTTTATTGTATCATTCTCAAACAGCCCCTACAAGGATACCGGTTATAAAATATCCTAAAATATAACAGGGGATGCTGAAGTTTCCTTACAGCACCCCCACAAAATCTTTTCAAAAGTGATCAGCCCTTTACCGCTCCGGCTACCACGCCTTCGATAATATATTTCTGGCATACAAGATATACAATAATGATCGGAATGATATCAATCATGATACTTGCCATCATAGGTCCCATCTGTACATGTCCAAAGCTGCCTCTGAAATACTGGACTGCCATGGGAATGGTACGATACTGCTTGATATCAAGAACAAGCGTAGGCAGAAGGTAGTCATTCCATACCCACATCAGTTCAAGGATTGCAGTGGAAATAATGGTTGGTTTCAAAATTGGTATCAGAATCTGGAAGTATACCTGCAGAGGACTGCATCCGTCAATAAGCGCCGCCTCCTCAATTTCCAGCGGAATTCCTTTTACAAAACCTGTAAACATAAACACAGCCAGCCCTGCTCCAAATCCCAGATAAATAATGCAGATGCTGTACGGACTGTTCAGTTTCAGGGTATCTGCTGTCTTTGCCAGAGTAAACATTACCATCTGGAAAGGAACTACCATACTGAACACACACAGGTAATAAAACAGCTTGGAAAGCTTTCCGTTTACACGGACAATATACCATGCGCACATAGAACAGCACAGGAGGATCAGAACTACTGACATCACTGAAATCACAAGACTGTACCAGAAAGATTTCAGGAAATCCATCTGTGTTACGCTGGCAACAAAGTTTGACAGACCATTCCAGGTTTCTTTGTTTGGGATACTGAAAACCGTAGATGTGGTAATTGCTGATTCCTTTTTTAATGAGTTAAAAAGAATCAGAGCAATGGGATACATCCACAAAATAGAGATGACTGCCAGGATAATGGTAGCTACAGGATTCTTTTTCTTATTTTCCATTACTGCTGCACCTCCTTGGATGATGTTGCTTTAAGCTGGATCAGTGCAATGGCTACTACAAGGATAAAAAATACAACTGCCTTTGCCTGTCCGATTCCTTTCCACATAGGTCCGCTGCGGGCATAGAAGGTATCGTAAATGTTCAAAGCAAGAAGCTGTGACTGTTTGCCCGGCGCTCCGCCTGTAAGAGACAGGTTCTGGTCAAACATCTTGAATCCGTTTGTCAGTGTCAGGAAAGTACAGATTGTTACAGACGGCATGATCATGGGAATTTTGATCTTAAAGAGAATCTGTCTGGAAGTAGCTCCGTCAATCTGCGCCGCTTCAATAAGATCTGGTGAAACGTTGTTCAGTCCTGCCACATAAATTATCATCATATAGCCGATCTGCTGCCACATCAGAAGAATCAGCATACCGATAAAGCCGTTTTTTGCAGACAATGCCAGAAGCGGCTGTCCCCACATAGAAAGAAGTCCGTTTAAAAGTGTCTGCCATATGTATCCAAGTACAATACCGCCGATCAGGTTTGGCATAAAAAATACCGTACGGAAAACATTGGTTCCTCTGAATCCCTTTGTCAGCGCCAGAGCAATAGAAAATGCCAGCACATTGATCAGAATACTGGAAACAAAAGCAAATATTACAGTCAGCCAGAAGGAATGGCTGAAGGTTTTATCCAGAAGCAGTTTGGAATAATTGGCAAGTCCTACAAAGGTTACGTCCTGTACAGTTGTAAATTTGCAGAATGAAAGATAAATTCCCCATATAAACGGCCAGAGAAATCCGATTATAAAAGCGGCCAGTGTAGGCAGTACAAAAACCGGCCACCATTTTTTGATTGTTTTTCCTACCATCTTGTTCTCCTCTTTCCCTTATACGCAGAAAGGGGGCTGCCGCATGTTCTCGTTCCCGGTGGAGGTTCCGCCAGGAGCGGGTTTGCAGCGCCCCCTTTCCAGTTACATTTTGTTCAATACGATTATTCGGTCAGAGCTTTTTCCATTGCCCAGTTGTCAACAAATGCGCTTACAACATCGTCCCAGGAGCCAGTTTCTGCCGCATAAGCAGTCAGTGCGGTTCCCACACCATTTTTCCATTCCTCAGACGGCATGGTTGTAAAGTTCCATGATACAGGAGTAAGTCCTGCTTCTGTATTTTCAAGATCCTGTTTTACAAATACATTGGTAGGAGCAACTGCTGTTTTGAAAGGAATTGTGAATCCCATATCTTCTGCCATGGATTTTGTACCTGTCTCAGAAGTTACACACCAGTTCATAAAATCAAGAGTTGCCTGAATATCTTCTTCAGAAGCATTTTTATTTACGCACCAGTAGTTCTCTGTACCTGTAGCAAGACCCTGATTTTCATCATCCACACCAAAGTAGATCGGAATCATTGCAAGCTCTTCATCGCTGAAGGTTTTTGCAAGCTCTGCATACTCCCAGGAGCCATTCTGATAAAATACTGCTTCGCTGTTTACAAACTCATTTCTGGAGTCGTCTGCTGTTTTAGCGGAAAGCTCTGCAGGATCACAGGTGGAATCTGTAATGTAAAGATCAAACAGATTCTTGTAGTTTTCAAGGTAAGTACCTTTCAGTTCAGCTGCGTCATCCACGCCCTCGTCTTTATATTCATAATAAATCGGAAGGTTTGCAAGATGTGTCTTAAATCTCCAGTCAGAGGAAGCATCCATACCTGCGGAAGTAAAGGCGCCTTTAATTCCCAGTTCATCTTTTTTACTCTGGATATCATCTGCAACCGTCTTTAACTGATCATAGCTCTTAATATCATCAAGTGTATAGCCTGCTTTTTCAAGAAGAGTTTTGTTTACGATCAGGCCATAGGATTCAATTACATAAGCGATTCCCGGTACGCTCTCTCCGTCCTTCAGCGCATAGGCATCAGAAGTAAGCTGAGAATAAATTTCAGAATCCTTCAGATCATAGCAGTAATCCTTCCAGTTTTTAAGACCAACAGGACCGTTTACCTGGAAAAGAGTAGGAGCATCACTTTTTGCCATTTCAGACTGAAGTGTTGTCTCGTACTGACCGGATGCTGCTGTAACAACTGTAACATCTGTTCCTGTTTCTTCTGTGTAAGCTTTTGCCAGATTCTGCCATGCTTCATCAGCCTCTGGTTTAAAGTTCAGGTAATATACTTTTCCTTCGCCTTCTGCCATAACAGGAACTGCCGGAATCATTGTTGCTGCCATCAGTGCAGCCATACCCATTGCTGTAAGTTTTTTCATTTTCATGTGATATCCTCTCCTTTTCTATAAAATACAGCTAAACATGTTACCCGTTTGATTTAACCTGCTTTTATTATAGAATTGAGAATACAATTCTTCCATGATAAAAATTCAAGAAA
>ERZ779870.2025-NODE-2025-length-11278-cov-2.88274_pt1 | contig 11278 bp, 9 predicted proteins | sample MGYA00511247_ERZ779870 | MGnify/ENA primary metagenome ERZ779870 (study PRJEB29588, sample SAMEA2149068) | human gut metagenome | biome: human gut; feature: human-associated habitat; material: faeces | place: Denmark | collected 2008/2010 ...
ATCGTTGCTTTGTGAAATGCACATATAAAGTTTAAATTTTTTATTTCTTCATATTGCGGATCCATTATGCAAAATTATATATTTGCTCATTTATCGCCACAATTTTATTATAAATCAATCCCCTGTACTTATAAAGAAAAACATCATAAAAACACTTTTCTATTTCAGCAGCATTAAATGCTCTGGCGGAAGATACAGATACCTGGGCAGATTTTTTTCTGCCGGCTCGTCAAAACTGCCCTTAGGGCGCATCCACCAGAGAACTGCATCTTCTTCCATCTCCGGGCTTTTTACCAGATACTGATGTTCAAAGGTCGTTTCCACATAGTCCGCTACCTGAAACAAAATACAGTTTTCTGTTTTGTGATCCGTTCCCTGCATCCAATGTCCACGGATTGCCACATGAGTGATATCGGAGTCTATTTTTTTCTCTGTACGAAGAGCAACGCCCCAGTCCAGAGCAAACAGTTCATAATCTCCCAGACGTTCGATCCTGGAATGATTTTTGCACCCGGTAAGTCTTGCTGCTTCCAGAAGCTCCGGCTGCTCAAAAAGCTTCCGGGTATCTCCAAATATCAGAGTTTTTCCCTCTTTTAAAAGCATCAGGTTCCTGCAGAATCGAAAAGCTTCATCTCTGCTGTGAGTGACCATAATCATATCTCCCGTATATTCCTTCAGGAAATCCTGCATGTCTTTTTGAAGAACGTCTTTTAAAAATCCATCCAGAGCAGAAAAAGGCTCGTCCAGAAGAATGACCTCAGGCTCCCCTATCATCATTCTGGCCAGGGCAACTCTCTGCTGCTGCCCTCCGGATAACTGAGAAGGATACCGATTTTCCAACCCCTCCAGATGATAGCGACAGATAAAATCCTGTACTTTTTCGTCTCGAAGTTTTTTTTCGCCCCGAAATCCACAACGAATGTTGTCACGAACTGTCATTGTCGGAAAAAGCGCATAATTCTGGAAAAGATATCCTACCTGGCGTTCCTGTGGTTTCAGATTGATTTTTTCTTCTGAATCAAAAACCGTTTTTCCATGAATCACAATCTTTCCTCTGTCCGGTTTCTCAATACCTGCAATGCAGCGCAGAGTCATACTTTTACCGCTTCCTGAGGCTCCCAGAATTCCTGTAGATAAATCTGTAGTTTCAAATTGTACTTTCAGAGTAAAGCCTCTGAAGCTTTTTTCTATATTTACACTTATGGACATATTTTCCTTCCGTCTCACTTTCCCCTGACAGTTGTTTTTATAAACCTTGAATATGTTTTCTTATATATTCAGGTATTGATTCTTGTTTTTCTTCCTTCGTACCGTAAACAGCCACAAAAAACATAAAGAACTCTTCTCTGTTTGTATATAATACACATAGAAAGCCCGACATTTCTTTTATATCCTCATATTACCGCTTCCATTATGCATCATTCAGTATTTTCTCACTGATGGTTTTGTATTCATATACAAACCATTTACTTTTTATATCCACCGTCTGCTTTTCATTCCTCTTCCTGACACAATATTGATCAATGACACAATAAAAAAAGAAATAAGCACAATAATCACAACCCAGAATCCTGCTACATAATTTCCCGCCGCAGTCTCCGCCGCAATTGCAACAGAAACGGTTCTTGTTTTTCCCAGAATATTTCCTGCAAGCATGGAGGTTGCGCCGTATTCCCCGATTGCTCTGGCAAACGCAAGAACTGTACCGGATACAATGCCCGGAGCAGCTGCCGGAATAATAACTTTCCAGAATATTTTCCGATCGCTCATTCCAAGGGTCTGTCCTGCATAGATCAGGTTTACGTCTACCTGCTCAAAAGCTGCTCGGGCATTACGGTACATCAGAGGAAACGCTATTACAGCAGCCGCTACAATGCACCCTTTCCATGTCTGCACGATCTTAAAATCAAAATTCTCCAGGAGAAACTTTCCAAAAGGTCTCCGCAGGCTGAAAATAATCAGCAGAAAAAAACCTGCAACTGTAGGAGGCAGCACAAGAGGCATTGTCAGAATACCATCAAATACTGCTCTGGTCACAGGCTTCATTTTCATTATTTTTCTGGCGCACCAGATTCCCAGAAAGAACGCGATGGTAGTAGCCACCGCGCCTGTTTTCAAGGAAATCCATAAAGGAGACCAGTTAATCTCCTGTATAAACTCACTCATCATTCATTCTCCAATGTACAGAGCTTTGGCAAATTCTTATTTCTATGTCACTCTGCTGTTTTCTCCTGCTCAGTGGAAGCTTCCCCGGTTTCTTCTGCTTCTGAGTCAGTTTTCTGATCTGCCTGTGTATCTTCCGCTTCCTCTGTGTCGTTCTCTTCCACTTCAGCAGTATAAGGACTGAATCCATGCTCTTCAAAAACTTTCAGTGCGTTTTCTGTCTGAAGATACTCAAAAAATGTCTTTGCTGCCACTTTTTCCTCTGGTAAAGCCTCTTCATCCTCTATCATGCCTACCGGGTAAAGAACCGGTGTTTCAAGCATGTCTGATGAAGCCTCTGCAATGATTTCTACCTGATCTGCCACGGAAGCTGCATCTGTTGCATATACAACCCCTACCTCGTTGCTTCCCTGGGTCACTGCTGCCAGAACCTCTGTTACATTTTTTCCCTCGTTGATTTCCATTGCCTCTACCTGATCCATAATATCAAGGTTGGTAAAAATCTCTCTGGCATACTGTCCTACAGGAACATCCTCCCCTGCCAGGGCAAGATTCTCAGCCTCTGTGATATTCTCAAATCCTGTAACCCTGGTTTCTGTATCTTTTGTCTTAATCAGAACAACCTTATTTTCCAGAAGATTCACTACAGACTCTTCCTTTGCCAGTTTCTCCTCTACAAGGGCATCCATCTGCTTGGTTGCTGCTGAAAAAAAGATATCACATCTGGATCCTTCCTCAATCTGTGTCTGGAGAGTTCCTGAACTGTCCGCATTGTAAAAAATCTCCACATTCGGATACTTCTGATTAAAGTCCTTTTGTATATCCTCCATTGCATTGGCAAGACTGGCTGCAATAAATACATAGACCTCTCCGCTGGGTTCCGCCGCCTGTACATTTCCTGCTGTTAATCCGACTGCCATCATTCCTGCAAACGCAATAGCTGCCAGTTTTTTCTTCATTTCTCTTCTCCTTTATTCATTTTAATTTATTTTAGTTCTGTTTTATTCATTTTATATCAGAATACTGTTATTGTCAATTCATTTCCACTGTGTTATAGTAAATAGTAGTAAAATAGTTACTGTTCATGTGGTATTATCCCACAAGGTGTTTTGTATTCTTTACCAGAGTCCCCGGGGTATGCAGGATAATTACCATCACCGAAGGTGATTGGGAAAACACTTTAACCAGACTGCCAGGAATGAAATGAATCTCAATGTAAAACAGCAACTGTACACAGGCAATATTCCGCCAGACGTTTTTGTATGTTTCCAATATCCCCAAATATACAGGACAATTACCATTACTGAAGAGGATTTAAAAATATTTTAACCATATTTCTGAAAATGTAACAAACAGTAACATACCGGATTTCATTTCAGGTTACTTTCCGAAATAAAAATTAAAAAATACCGTAAGCAGTAACAGAAATAACAGATATCAATAATTTTTACAATAATATATAAAGGAGAAATCATCATGAAATTAAGTGCAAGAAATCAGTTAAAAGGAAAAGTTGTCAGCATTAACAAAGGAGCTGTAAATTCTATTGTCTCTATTGATATCGGAGGGGGAAATATTATTGTTGCCACCATTTCCTGTGCGGCTGTGGAAGAACTTGGCCTGGAAGTTGGATCTGATGCCTACGCTGTTATCAAAGCCACAAATGTTATGGTAGGAATTGATGAATAAGCTTTACACTGCCCAGGAAATTGCAGACAAGCTGAAAATAAAAAAAACTACAGTCTACGAACTCATCAAACGTGGAGAACTGGGATCTTCAAAAATAGGCAAACAGCTTCGAATCAGTGAAGAACAGCTGAATCGGTATCTTCAGGGAGGCGATGCATCTGTCTCTGAAGCGCCTTTGCCTTTTCCCGGTTTTCAGCCGGAAAGCTCTCTTCTGAAAAGAGACTATCTTCTGTATTCCAACGGTCTTATTATCAGCGGACAGGCATCTCCAGCTCTGGAATATCTGATCAACCAGATGGCTGTTCATCCCAATGGACTTCCAGTACTTCATTCACACCTGAATACTTATAACGGACTGTATTCTCTTTATTTTAAAAAAGTTCATGCCACCACTGCCGGTATTCTTCCTGAGCATATTCCTGCCCTGCTTCCCGGTATGTCCGTTGCAGCTTTTGTCCTTTATGAATATTCTCTGGGATTTTATGTCCAAAAAGGAAATCCGAAAAATATATTGTCCGTCAGTGATCTGAAACGTCCCGATGTTGCTCTCGCAAACAGAGAAAAGGGAAGTACCGGACGAATGTATCTGGATATTTTACTGAAAGATGCCAAAATATTGCCAGATCAGATCAATGGCTACCAGAAAGAACTGGTTTCTGATTTTTCTACTGCAAACGCAGTTCTGACCAGCCAGGCCGATGCTGCATTGGGAGCAGAATCCGTCATATTCAAGTCAAAATACCTGGATTTTATTCCTCTTCAGCAGCTTCCTATGTTTCTTGTAATGGAAACGGAATCCCTGAACCGGCCCGGTTTTTCTGCTCTTGCAGAAATTATCCGTTCTTCGGAATTCCGCACTGCCCTCCGGCTGCAAAACGGCTGCAACACCTCCCGAACCGGCGAAATATTATATCTGTAAAGCGAAAACGCTCACCGAAAGGTGAGCGTTTTCGTTTTACACACTTATATTATTCTTCTGTATCATAGTAGCCGTCGTCATCGCCATCTCCGGCATCTACATAGTCATCGCCGCTTCCGCTGTCGGAACTTCCGTCATCATAATTTCCGTCATCAGAGCCTCCATCGTCAGAGCTTCCGTCATCGGAGCCTCCGTCATCATAGTTACCATCATCGGAGCTTCCATCGTCAGAGTTTCCATCGTCGGAGCTTCCATCATCATAGTTACCGTCATCGGAGCTTCCATCGTCATAATTCCCATCATCGTAATTTCCGTCGTCGGAACTTCCATCATCATAATTTCCATCATCGGAATAGCTGTCATCATAACTTTCATCGTCACTGTCATAGTCATCTCCGTAACCGGTCTGCTGAGAATTTTCCTTTGTATCTTTTTCTTTTTTCTCTGAAAGACTCATATAGCGAAGATATGCGGTTGATGTTTCCTCATCCAGTGTCAGTGATGCTTTTTCCATATCGCTGAGCTCAATACTGTAGATTTCATAGGTATTTCCATCTGCAGTTACAAGTTTCATGTCATACAACGCACCGGAAGGAGCGCCGGTCTCTTCGGAATCCTCCTCTTCTGCGGAAGCCTGTACAGATTCCGGTGTATAAAACATCTGAACCTGATCGGATGCCTTTACCGAAAATTCTCTTGGAATCAGATTGTCGCCCCAGTCTTCGCTTCCGGAAACCATGAGATACAGTTCTCTTACATCTGTTTTCAGATTGTTTGTAAGATAAACAAACTTTGACTGGGAGGTTTTTTCACCGATTTTTCTCGGTGCCGGTGTGGACGTAGGCGCCGGAGTTGCCGTCACCGGAGGAGTAGCTGTAGGAGCCACAGTAGGCACAACCTCCTCTGCTTTTTTATCTGATCCGCATCCTGCAAGCGTCAACGCCATTGCCGTACCGACTGCAAATACTATTTTTCTGGATTTTCTCACTTGAATCTACCATCCTTTCCGGATTCATAAATCTGAATCCAAACAAATATATCTATTCGTCCTTTGCCCACTGGAAGGTGCAGCGTACTGCTTTCTGCCATCCTTTCAGAAGGGCTTCTCTCTTCTCCGGTTCAACCGAAGGAGAAAATTCTCTTTCCTGCTTCCAGTTCTGGCGGATTTCCTCTGCATCCTTCCAGAATCCTGCTGCAAGGCCTGCCATATAAGCTGCTCCAAGCGCTGTTGTCTCAATGCAGCTTGGACGCACTACCTGCGCATCCAGAAGATCTGACTGAAACTGCATCAGAAAATTATTTGCGCTTGCACCTCCGTCTACACGCAGAAAGCTCAGCTTCATTCCGGAGTCCTTTTCCATTGCATGAATCACATCTGTCACCTGATAAGCCAGAGACTCCACAGTTGCTCTGATCAGATGAGCTTTTCCCGCTCCCCGAGTAAGTCCCAGAACCGCTCCCCGGGCATACTGATCCCAGTAAGGCGCTCCCAGTCCTGTAAAAGCGGGAACCACATAAACCCCATTGGTATCAGGTACAGAAAGACAATATAATTCTGATTCCGGGGCGCTGTTCAAAATCTGCATTTCGTCTCTCAGCCACTGGATCGCAGCTCCGGCTACAAACACACTTCCTTCCAGAGCATATCCCGGTGTTCCGTCCGGATTCACTGCAATTGTTGTAAGAAGTCCGTGCTCGGAACGAACTGCCTGCTTTCCTGTATGCATCAGAAGAAAGCAGCCTGTTCCATATGTGTTTTTCACATCTCCTGCACGGAAGCAGCACTGTCCGAAAAGCGCTGACTGCTGATCGCCTGCCGCACCTGAAATGGGAATCGAACCGCCGATCAGATTTTCATTTGTATAGCCATAAATGCAGCTGCTTGGTTTAACCTCCGGAAGCATGGATTTTGGAATATTAAAATATTCCAGAATCTCTTCGTCCCACTGTCTTTTATAAATATCAAATAACATTGTACGGGAAGCATTGGTGTAATCTGTAACGTGTACCTGACCTTTGGTAAGTTTCCAGATGAGCCATGTGTCTACCGTACCAAAAAGAAGGTCGCCTCTTTCTGCCGCCTCTCTGGCTCCATCCACATAATCCAGGATCCATTTAATTTTTGTGGCGGAAAAATAAGCGTCTGGAATCAGTCCTGTTTTTTCTCTGATCTTATCAGCAAAACCATCCTGTTTCAGTTCCTCGATCATGTCTGACGTACGGCGGCACTGCCATACAATAGCCGGATAAACAGGATTTCCTGTTTTTTTGTCCCAGACAATTGTTGTCTCACGCTGATTTGTAATTCCAATGGCTGCAATATCCCCCGCATCAGCCCCGATCTTTCCCATGGCCTCAATTGCCACAGCCATCTGAGAGGACCAGATCTCATGAGGATCATGCTCTACCCAGCCCGGCTTTGGATAATACTGAGCAAATTCTTTCTGCGCTGAACTGCAGATATTTCCCGCCTTATCAAAAAGGATACAGCGGGAGCTTGTGGTTCCCTGATCCATTGCCATAATATATTTTCCCATAATTATGTACCTCCGTTTCTGCAGCCTGCTGCAGCTGCCGGTCAAAAATCCTGCTCCTTCCCCTGTGTAACAGGATTCTGCCCTGTATATCCCTTATTTTTTATCCAATTACATTCTTTCCGATAAAATATCCAAGTACAAGGACACCCAGTACGATCCTGTACCATCCAAACACTTTAAAGTCATGTTTTTTAATATATCCTACCAGGAACTTGATCGCCAGTATGGATACAACAAATGCAACCACCACGCCTGTAATAAGAATCAGAACCTCTCCGGCAGTAAAGGCAAATCCGAATTTTATCAGCTTGAGAAGGCTGGCGCCAAACATAACAGGAATTGCCAGGAAAAAGGTAAATTCAGCCGCTACTGTTCTTGAAGTTCCTACCAGAATACCTCCGATGATCGTAGAACCGGAGCGTGAAGTTCCGGGAATTACAGACAGAACCTGAAACAGACCGATCAGAAAAGCAGTTTTAAAGCTCATGGATTCCAGAGATCTGCAGGTTGCTTTCCGTCTTTTATTATAGTTTTCAATAAAAATAAAAATCACACCGTAAACGATCAGAGCAATGGAAACAACCACGTAATTGTTAAATTTTTCCTCAATGAAGTCATTAAACGGCAATGCAATCACAATGGTAGGAATACATGCCACAAGGATCTTAAACCACAGCACCCATTTTTCCTTATCGCAGAACCGTTCCACAAAAGTCATGATCCCTCTTGCAAAAACAGGCTGTTTTGCTATGATTGCTCTTTGTTTCTTTGGAAGCTCTCTGATATAAAAAGGCCACAGCTTTCCCCAGTATAATACCACCACTGCCAGGATCGCACCAAGCTGGATCACTACCAGAAAGAATTCTTTAAACTCCGGCGTCACATTAAGTTTGATAAATTCATCCACCAGAATCATATGTCCGGTACTGCTGATAGGAAGCCATTCCGTAATACCTTCCACAATACCCAGAAACACGGCTTTTAAAAATTCAATAATATCCATTCTTTCTCCCTTTCATTTTATGCCGGGCATTTTTCTTCTTTTACAAAGATTTTATCCACCCCGGACACTGTAAGTATAACACAATTTTTACTCTCATTAAAGAATAAAGCAACACTGTTCACAGGTAATATTCTGCTGGAAATAGTCTGCAATGTAACAGTCGCAGATAATCCCGGACGAAACTTTCCTTTCCCAAAACCAAACGGACATATCCGTTTCAAACTCCCTGAATTCCTGGTAAATAAAAACCGGAGAAGTCTGTGCCTCCCCGGTTCATATTTGTTTTTATCTGTCTGCGATCGTTGCAATATCGATCAGAGTCAGATTATTAAGGTCTGTATTTTCAAGGCTGGTTACAAGAGCCTCTGCAGTATCAAGACTGGTCAGTACATTTACACCTGTCTCAATGGCATTTCTGCGGATCACAAATCCGTCCTTCTGATGCTCTACCCCCTGAGGCGGAGTATCAATTACAACGTCGATCTTGTGTCCCAGGATCAAGTCCATAAGGTTTGGCGCAGGCTGCTCCAGCTTGTTGGTACGGATTGCCTTGATGCCGTTTTCTTTCAGAACCTTTGCAGTTCCTCTTGTAGCATAAATACGGTAGCCAAGAGCTTCAAAACGTTTTGCGATCGGAACAACTTCCTCATGATCTTCCTCTTTTACAGTGATGATCATGTTGCGATGCTTCGGAAGCTTGATTCCTGCTCCGATAAACGCTTTATAAAGAGCCTCGTTAAAGGTCTCTGCAATACCAAGGCACTCTCCGGTGGATTTCATCTCAGGTCCAAGGCTGATATCTGCGCCGCGGATCTTTTCAAAGGAAAATACCGGCATCTTAATGGCAAAGTGTTTTGCCTCAGGCTGAAGTCCCGGCTCATAGCCCAGATCCTTCAGCTTATAGCCCAGGATTACTTTTGTTGCCAACGGCACGATCGGAATTCCTGTTACCTTGCTGATATACGGAACAGTACGGCTGGAACGTGGATTTACCTCGATTACATACACTTCTTCGCCGCATACAATAAACTGGATATTGATCATACCTACAACGTGAAGCGCTTTTGCAAGACGACGTGTGTACTCTGCAATGGTTTCCTTTGCAGTTTCACTGATAGTCTGTGCCGGATATACGGAAATACTGTCACCAGAGTGGATTCCCGCACGCTCAATATGCTCCATGATACCAGGAATCAGAATGTCCTCGCCGTCACATACAGCGTCTACCTCAATCTCTTTGCCCATCAGGTATTTATCTACCAGGATCGGATGATCCTGCGCGATCTGGTTAATGATTCCAATGTATTCTTCTACATCCTCATCGCTGACTGCAATACGCATTCCCTGTCCGCCAAGAACATAGGAAGGACGTACTAGAACCGGATATCCCAGTCTGTTAGCAACTTCTTTTGCTTCCTCAGCAGTAAATACAGTATCTCCCTTCGGTCTCGGAATCTGGCACTGCTCCAGGATGCCGTCAAACAGCTCACGGTCCTCTGCTGCATCTACGTCTTCTGCAGATGTTCCGAGAATCTTCACGCCCATTTTCATCAGCGCTTCTGTCAGCTTGATGGCAGTCTGTCCGCCGAACTGAACGACCGCTCCGTCCGGTTTTTCGATTTTTACGATATTTTCTACATCCTCAGGTGTCAGAGGCTCGAAATACAGCTTGTCTGCAATGTCAAAGTCTGTGCTGACAGTCTCAGGATTGTTGTTGATAATAATTGTCTCGTAGCCTTCTTTTTCAAAAGCCCAGGTACAGTGTACAGAGCAGAAGTCAAACTCAATACCCTGGCCGATACGGATCGGACCTGAACCGAGAACAAGAACTTTTTTCTTATCCGGTGTGGAAACTGCTTCATTTTCTGTATCCGGTCCGCCGTAAACAGAATAATAGTATGGTGTTGCTGCCGCAAACTCTGCCGCGCAGGTATCTACCATTTTATAGGCAGCGCGGATGTTGTAGCCCTCACGGAGAGCCTTGATCTCAGCCTCTGTTCTGCCACAGAGATTTCCGATCACATAATCCGGGAATTCCATGCGTTTTGCTTCCAGAAGAAGCTCTCCTGTCAGTGGCTGGGGCTTCAGCGCCTGCTCCATCTCAACAAGGATTGCGATCTTGTCAATGAACCAGCGATCGATCTTTGTAATACGGTGAATATATTCCTTGGAAATATCTCTTCGGATGGCTTCCGCAATTTTCCAGATACGGCGATCATCTACAACAGCCAGCTCCTCAATCAGCTGATCCTCAGTAAGTCCGGTAAAGTCATAGGACATAAGGCTGTCCACATGCTGCTCCAGAGAACGGATAGCTTTCATCAGAGCTCCCTCAAAGTTATGACAGATACTCATAACCTCTCCGGTTGCTTTCATCTGAGTTGTCAGAGTTCTTTTTGCAGTAATAAATTTGTCAAATGGCAGACGCGGGATCTTTACAACACAGTAGTCCAGCATCGGCTCAAAGCTTGCATAGGTTTTTCCTGTAATGGCGTTTGGAATCTCATCCAGTGTATAGCCAAGAGCGATCTTTGCAGCAACCTTGGCGATGGGATAACCGGTAGCCTTACTTGCAAGAGCAGAAGAACGGCTTACACGGGGATTTACCTCGATAACGCAGTATTCAAAGCTCTCCGGATGAAGCGCATACTGAACGTTACATCCGCCAGTGATTCCCAGCTCTGTGATAATATTCAGGGCAGAAGTACGAAGCATCTGGTATTCTTTGTCTCCAAGAGTCTGAGAAGGAGCAACTACAATAGAGTCGCCTGTGTGAACGCCTACCGGGTCAATGTTCTCCATGTTGCAGACTGTAATGCAGTTTCCTGCGCTGTCGCGCATTACTTCATACTCAATCTCTTTCCAGCCTGCGATGCAGCGCTCTACAAGGACCTCGCCTACACGGGAAAGACGAAGACCATTTTCGAGAATCTCTCTCAGTTCGTATTCGTTGTTGGCAATACCGCC
>ERZ779870.2026-NODE-2026-length-11267-cov-2.69693_pt1 | contig 11267 bp, 9 predicted proteins | sample MGYA00511247_ERZ779870 | MGnify/ENA primary metagenome ERZ779870 (study PRJEB29588, sample SAMEA2149068) | human gut metagenome | biome: human gut; feature: human-associated habitat; material: faeces | place: Denmark | collected 2008/2010 ...
TCCGTCTGCTGCCCGATATGCAGCAGGTGCAAGAGCTTGTCGCGCACCCGCGAAATGTCTTCTTCGAGCATGGCCCAGCCGTCGTCGAAATACTCCCGGTTCCCGGACTCCATCCCCTGCTTGAGGACAAAGAGGCTCCCTTCGAGCGCCGCCGCGAGGTTTTTGATGGTGTGGGCCATACAGGCCACGGTTTCGCCCACGACGGCGACCCGGTGGGCTTCCAGCAGTTCCTGCGTGCGCGAGGCGACGAGCTCCTCCAGATGTTCGGTGTGGCGGCGGATCTGTTCGCGCAGGGAGTATTGTTCGGCGGCACGTTTCAGCGAGTGCTCCAGCAGGTCGTCGTTGACGGGCTTGGCGATGAAGTCCGCCGCGCCGAGGCGCAGGCATTCGACGGCGTTGTCCATGTCGCCGTGCCCGGTGATCATGACGACCTGCGTGTCGGGATTCTGATTGCGTACCCGTTCGAGCAGGGCCAGGCCGTCCATGCCCGGCATACGGATGTCGGTGACCACGATGGGGAAGGGATTGGCGGTGAACGCCTCCAGCGCTTCGCGGGCGCTCTCGGCGGTGTGGACGTCATAGCCGAAATCCCTGATCAGGGCCCCGAGGACATGGCGGATGCCGGGTTCATCATCAACGAGCAAAACGCGAACGGAAGTGTCCATGCAGTATCCTTGCTTCAAGAAATCTGTTCCGGTTGCGGGCCGGAAACGCCTCCGGCCCTGTTCCCGTCGGCGGGCGCGTTCGGGGCGAGATCCCCGCGCCGGGTGATGGGGAGCCGGATTTCGAAGAGCGCCCCGCCTTCGTCGCGGTTCCGGGCGGAGATGGAGCCGCCGAAATCCTTGACCAGCCCGTAAATGATGGAAAGGCCGAGGCCGGTCCCCTTGCCGACGGGCTTGGTGGTGAAGAACGGCTCGAAAATTTTATTCAGCAGGTGGGCGGGAATGCCGGTCCCGGTATCCCAGACGGACAGCAGCACCGTGTTGCCGTCCATAACCGTGGAGACGCCGATGACGGCGGGCGGTTCGGGCGCGCTTTTGACGCGTTCCTCCACGGCGTCCCGGGCGTTGAGGATGAGGTTGACGATCACCTGTTCCAGACGGTTGGGGATGGCGAGGACGGGCGGCAGGGCCGGGGCGAGCGAGGTCTCCAGCGTGATGCCGTGCACCACGAGCTGGCGGCCGAACAGATCGCAGGCCTGCGCCACGACGCCGTTGATGTCCGTATCCAGCAGCGCAAGATCGGATTTGCGGCCGAAGGCGCGCATGTGGTTGATGATGTCGCTGGCGCGGTCGACCTGCCCGCTGATTTCCACGGACAGCTCGGAGAGCGTCTCCGGCGCGATGGGTTCGCTGCGGCGGGTCTTGCGCAGAAAATAGCTTGCCGCGCCCTTGATGACGGTAAGCGGCTGGTTCAGCTCATGGGCCACCCCGGTCGCCATTTCGCCGAGCGTCGCCATCTTTCCGGCCTGAATGAATTTCTGTTCCATCTCGATGCGTTCGGTGACGTCGGTGGCGCAGAGGATGCGGACGCGGCGGTTTTCGATCATGGCCGAGGCGGAACGGATGTCCACGCGCAGGGGCGTGCCGTCGGCCTTGATGTTCGTCACGCCGGAAAAGACGGTGAAGGCCCGCAACTGGGAGGCGTACTGCTCGCGCTCCTCGGGCAGGAAGAGATCGAGGATGCCGCGCCCGATCAGTTCGTTTTCCCGTTGGCGTCCGTACATTTTGACGGAAGCGGGGTTGCAGTCGAGGATGGTGAGTTCGGCGGCGTCCAGGAGGAAGACAGCATTGGGGATGCTGTCGAAAATGGCCTTGTGGGTGCGCTCGGACGCCTGCAGCTGGTGCTGGAGGGTATGGATGAGCGTCATGTCGATGCTCATTTCCATAACCGAGGACACGTTGCCGTCCTTGTCGAACAGGGGCACGGTCTGCACGAACCAGTAGTCCCGCGTCCCGTCGGGGTTGACGCGGCTTTCCTGATTGCACTGGACGGCCCCTTCCTCCCATGTGCGCTGGACCGAACATTCGGGGCAGGGGGTGGTCCGGCCTTTGTAGACCTCGTAGCAGGTGTTGCCCGGCTGCGGATCGTACCGGACGGCGAAGCTGTGGTTCCAGCGCAGGAGGCGGTATTCGCGGTCCTGCACGGAAATGCCGCAGGGGACCATGTCGAACAGCCGCTGGAAGTCGTCCTTCCGGCGGCGCACTTCTTCGAGGTGGTGCTGATTGCGGATGCTGAATTCAACGATGGCCCGCGCGAGCTGGCCGAATTCGTCGTCGCGGCGGGCGTCGTCGAGGGTGACGGCCTGCCCTTCGCGCATGGCCTGCATGCTGGCGATCATGCGGCCGATGGGCAGACGCACTTCATACCAATAAAGGGCTACCGAGACGGCGCAAAGGAGCAGGGTAACGGCGGGCAGGACAATCCAGAGCCATTCGTAGGGCATCAGCCACAGAACGGCCCCCACCCCGGCGAGAAACAGCAGCGCCGTCATGGTGATGGTCTTGACCATGAGGCGGTAGGCTCCGAATCGGCTATGCATCGTCAACCCCGGTTTCCGGCGGTCCGCAGGGAACCGCCGGAACGGAAACGGTTATTCCCCGTCCATAGCCTTGCGGGCGGCGTCCTTGGACTCAAGCACCCGGTTGACGATGGAGAGCAGCTCTTCGGGATCGAAGGGCTTCTGGAGGGTGGCCACGGCGTTGCGGATGGCGAGGTGGATGCCTTGGAGGCCGCTGATCACGATGACGGGCGTGTCCTTGAATGCGGGGTTCATGGACATCTTGCGGTAAAAGCGCGGCCCCCATTCGTCGGGCATTTCCATGTCCAGCGTGACGAGATCGGGCCTTTCCGCTTCGAGGACGGAAAGGGCTTCCTCGACGCTGGATGCGGAACAGGTCGCGTAGCCGTTGTCGGAGAGAACTTCGGTGATGTACTTGACGATATACGGGTCGTCGTCGATGGTCAGGATCTTCTTGGGCATGGGGCTTCTCCTTGCGTTCGGATCAGGCGGTGGTTGGTTCGGGAACGAGCCGGTTGACGACCTCAAGCAGGGCTTCCGGCGTACACGGTTTTTCAAGGCAGGCCGCGGGGGCGGGAAGCGGGCCCTGCGTCAGGCCGATCGTGGCGAACGCATGTTCCCGGACGGAGATCGGCACGGCGGACAGCATGACCACGGGAATGCGTTTCCAGTCCTCGTCGCGGCAGACGGCCCCGTAAAAGGTCAGGCCGCTTTGCTCCGGCATCATGACGTCCAGCGTGATGACGTCCGGCCTCCACGAGCGGAGCACGTCCAGCGCTTCGATCCCGTTGCGGGCCATCTTCACGGCGAACCCGGCCTTTTCGAGGAGCACTCTGAGAAAGTACCGGAAATGGACCTCGTCATCAATGACGAGAGCACGCCTTCCGTCCATGTCACCGGGCCTCGGGCCGGGTCACGCTGGCGACGGGACAGGCGGAACGCAGCACAACCTGTTCCACCGTGGAGCCGATGTCCGCGTCGTCATCGGACAGATCCGAGGAATGGTGGGCCATGACGATGAGATCCGCCTCGTTCTCCCGGGCGACCTTGAGGATTTCGACATAGGGAATGCCTTCGCGCACAATGACCTCGGCGTTGGCGAAACCGTCGAGCTTGGACAGGTACAGCTTGTCGATCTTCTCGCGCATCTGCTCGGCATGGCGCTCGATCTCGGACTGGTCCATCGTCATGCCCTGGATGGACGTGATGTCGACGGCGTGCGTGATGTACAGTTTGGCGTTCAGCTGGCGGGCGGTATTCAGGGCGAAACGGAACGCATGGTTGGCTGCTTCGCTGAAGTCGGTGCAGAAGACGATGTTCGAGAACAGGTGCCAGCAGGTGGTGCAGGGGCGGTTGACGATGAGCACCGGGCAGGGGGCCTTCTTCGCCACGGCGCGCACCGTGTTGCCCACGATGGAGCGCATACGGGCGGCGTTGGGATCGCTGGCGGCGCTGCTCGCGCCCATGACGATGAGATCGGGCTTGATCTGGCGGGCGTAGCGCAAAATTTCGGTGGAAGGCATACCTACGCTCAGTTCCATGCGGAAGGGGCGGGTACAGGCTTCAATCTGATAGGCGTAGGCCGTATTGAGTTCTTCGCGCACCATCTCCTGATACGCCTCATCCGGCTGCTCAAGGCTGCCGCTGCGGGTATCGGTGACGTTGGTGGTGAACCCACGGGAGGGGACGCCGCAGCAATGGTAGAGCGTCAGTTCCGCCTGCTGCTTTTCCGCCAACCCAAAAGCCAGTTTCGCGGCGTTGTCGCTGCCGGCCGTTCCCGAACTCGCAAACAGGATGTTCTTGAACAACATCTCGCTACTCCTTGAGATTACAGGTGAGTGAGCCGCCTTGGAACCCGAGTTCCCAGCCCATGCCTTCCAACAGATCAAACACTGTAAAGCTGGTTTCCGCGTCCAACGCGGTCGCTGTCTCGCCGAGCAGGACATGCCGGGCCGTCCCCGTTTGCAACGGGGTGTCCAGCATGTCCCGCAGGCGGAAAAAACGCAGTTCCGGCAGTTCGTCGCCGACGCCTTCGACGGCAAGGTAGACGTCCACGCGGGGCGTGCCGGGAAATCCCGTCAATTCCACGCGTTTGCCGAGGCGCAGGGCTTCGAGGCCGGGATAGCGGCAGCCGGAGGCGGGGCAGGTTTCGGCTTCGGCGAGGGCGTCGCCAAGGCCGGGGACCAGTTCCCGCGCCAGCGGATTCCGCTTGAGCAGCCTGAAGAACGAGCGCAGCGTAACGTCTCCGTCGAGTTCGAGCCTCATCCGGAGAAGCCCCGCGAATGGGGCTTCGGACGAAAGCGTCCCGTCAGAATGCAGCCGGATGGCGTCCATGATCCTGTCCTACTTGTGGCAAGCGCCGCAAGTGGTCGGGCCCTTGTTCTGGGCCGTATGGCATTCGATGCAGTTCTTGTGGTAGGCACGCATGAGCGGCGTGCGTCCGCTGGGCATGTTGGCCTTGTGGCATTCGGAACAGGGCTGATCTTCCGAGCTCACCTCGGGGTCTATGACGCCGTTTTCGCCGCCGTGGTGGCAGACGATACAGTCTTCGATCTTGGCGCGCTCGTTATGGTTGTCGTGATCGAAGGTGACGGCGGGGCGGCGGTGAGTCTTGAACTCTTCGGATTTCAGGGTCAGCGCATGGGCCGTCCCGACGAGGCCAAGCAGCAGCGTGACGGCGAGACCGGCGCGGGCAAGGGCGTGCAGGGGCATAGTTCACTCCAGTGATTCACGGAGGCGGCGCCTCCAAAAGCGGTGTACGGGGTCCGGAGCGCTGCGGGGAGCCCTCCCGGTGCCGGGAAGGCCCCTCGCGGGCTGACTATACTTCGGGCTTTTCCATCAGTTCATAGATGAGGTCGCCGATGAACTTGGTGTGCATGCCGAGCTTGTAATGCTTGATGATGTCTTCCAGTCCGCCGTGGCAGTTGTGGCACGGGGCGACCACGGTGTGGACTCCGGTGTTGCGGAGCTGATCGGCTTTCACCCGGTTGCCTTCCATGCGCACGCTCTTGAAGGGCGGGCCGCAGTTGATGATCCCGCCGCCCGCGCTGCAACAGAAGTTGTGCTCGCGGTTGGGCGTCATTTCGACCACGTTGGCGCAGAGGAAGTGCACCACGTCGCGCAGCTTGTCGGCAAGGCCGCGGCCGCGGATGGTGTTGCAGGGATCATGGATGGTGACCGGATCTTCGAACTGGTGCGTGATCTTGATCTTGCCTTCGTTGATGAGCTCCCAATAGAACTCGATGGCATGGACCACCGGGACCGGGGAGTCCTTCCAGGCGAGCCAGCGGTTGCCCTGATCGTACACGGAGCGGAAGGCGTGCCCACATTCGCCCATGACGATGCGCTTGACGCGCAGCTTCTGGGCCAGCTCGAAGTGGGCGCGCTTGATGCGGCCCATCATTTCGTAGTCGCCCGTGAACATGCACATGTCGCTGTTGTCCCAGCCGGGGCGGGAGGGCATGGTCCAGTCGCTGCCCGCCTGATGGAAGATCGCGGCGGCCTGATAGATAAGCTGCGTGCGGAACTTCGGCTCGGGCGCGATGACCGAGTACATGAAGTCCGCGCCTTCCTTGTCGAGCGGGATGCGGATGCCGGGGAATTCCTCGCGGGCTTCCTCTTCCTGCCAGACGAGGCTGTCGATCCATTCGTCTTCGCGCACCCACATCTGGTTGAACGTGGCGGAATGGCTGTTGGCGGTGTCCTGAATGAAGGTCGGGGTGATGCCGAGCTTGTTGCAGATGCGCCGCACGAGGCTCATCAGGTAGGCGATGTCCACGCCCACGGGACAGTAATGGATGCAGCGGCGGCACATGTTGCATTCGGTGTGCGCGATCTGCGCGATGCCCCGCATCTGTTCGGCGTTGAGCTTCCCGCTCTCGCGGACCATCTTGAAGATGGTCTTGTCGAGCTTGGCGACGGGCGTATAGGACGCGTCGTCCGGGTGGGAAAGGCTGAAGTGGCAGGCCTTGGCGCAGGCGCCGCAGCGCATGCAGGTCTGTTCGTATACTTTGACTCGCGCGCCTACCTCGCCCTTCAGGACGTCGCGGATCACTTTGGTGATGCGCTCCGGCGTGGCAAGCTGCATGCCGCGCGTCAGGTTGGCGTCTTCGATTAAGCGTTTTTCAATACCCATCGTGTGCCTCCAAAATTACCAGTCGCAGGTACGACGGACGCCGATGGATTCGGAACCCATGTAGGCGCGGGTGAAGGGAATCAGAATGGCGTGGCTCAGGCGCGTGAAGGGCAGGCAGATGAGGATCGCCTCGCCGAACAGCACGTGGAGCAGAGCCATGAAGCTTTCGCTTCCGAACCCATGCGCGGAGGCAAAGCCGGTCACCATGACGCCGGTGACGAGCAGCAGGGAGAACCAATCGGCCTGTCGGGTCACGTAGCTCGACGCCGGGACTGCCAGTCGGCGCCAGCCGAGGACCAGACAGGCCAGAATGGTAGCTAGGGTGACGGCGTCCATAAAGCCGTCGGGCAGGGAAGGAAGGGAAAAACCGAAATTGTAGTCCCACATGACGTTGTGGGCCGAGTAGAACAGCACGGCGAGCAGGATGCCGATGTGCAGCACGAAGTTCGCCACGGTCAGCAGCGGGTTCTCGCGCCAGCCGCAGGTGGAGAAGGGCAGCGTCCAGCGGATGATCGACGTCAGCGAGTCTTTCCAGTTCATGTAGGCGAGGGCCGAGGCGTCGCGCTGGCGGGCGAGGCGTCCGAGCGACCACAGCCGCCAGATCATCCCGCCGATGCACACCGTGAAGGCGATCCATGCCAGCGGGCCTACCGCAAAATTGTACAGGGCATTCATGATGAGTTCCTTGTTGCAGTTGGATGCCTAGAGCCGCACGGTGTGGCGGGAGAACACGCCGTCCTTGAGGGAACAGAACAGCAGGACTGTGCCGTCCGGGCTGAACGTGGGGTTCCACACGCCGTCGAGGTTTTCGATCACGGCGTTGCCGTCGACGTACAGGGCGAACTTGCCGTCGCGGCGGACCTTGGCGGCGGCGCGGTCCCCGGCGGGCGAGAACACGACGGGCCACGCCATATCAAAGGCATCGTCCCACACTTTGCCGTCCACGGCGATCTGGAACCGGCTGTTGTTCTGGCTGCCGAGGGCGGCGGCGTGCTTGCCGTCCGGGGACAGGACGAGATCCGTCACGGACGGGAAACGGCAGTTCCACGGGGTGGCGTTGCAGGCCACGGTGAAGGCGCCGTAGGAAGGCGCGGCGACGGCCCAGATGTATTCGCCGTCGGTGGCGGCGGCCTGAGGCGCCCAGCACTGCGCGAACATGGGCTTCCAGAAGAGGGAGCCGTTGCGGGCGAGGCCCCATTTGCCTTCCTTGCGGATGGGCGCGATGACGTCGCCGGATTTGGGCTCGAAGATGGGTTCCCACGCACAGGGGTAGGTTTCGCTCCAGCGCTGGCCGTTGATGGAAATGGTATATTCGTACGGCGTGACGCGCACGGTGCTGGCGACCCGGTGGCCTTCCCTGTCGAAGCAGGGCGACCACGCGTTCAGGTAGCACTCTTCCCATGCTTGGCCGTCGACGGCGATGGTATAGATGCCCTTGCTGAAGCCTTCCAGATCGGCCTGGCCAAGCCCGGCGGTCTGGACCACGGCGGCGGTTTTGCCGGTTTCCGAAAGGACGAAATCGGTGGCGGCGGTGTAGAGCTGTTCCCACGGCGCGCCGTCGACCAGCATCCCGTATTCCATGCCGGTCTGCATGGGCACGGCGATGGTCCCGGCCTTGTTGAACCGGGTTCCCCACAAATAGTCGGCGTGTTCTTCGCTTTCCGTGTCGTCGACCACAATGGCCCACTCGCCGTCGCTCTGAGACAGAGCCGTCAGCCGCCCGTCGGGGGCGAACTGGCAGTTATACATCTTGTCGGTGCGCGTTTCCCACAACGCACCGTTCAAGCGTACGGTAAAAGTGCCGTCTTCGAGGGCAGAAACCGCCGCGAACGATTCGCAGTCCGGAGAAATCTGCCATTCCTCCTGCCATGCCGTTTCGGGCAACATCTCCGTTTCCCCGAGCTTTCTGACAGAAGGTTCCCAATCATACCGTTTCTGATCTTCCATACAGTCCCCCACTGGGTGTGAAGCTACTTTTGGGCAGGAGCATACCGCGAAATCACGTTCTGTAAAGGCGCTCCGCCTGGAACGGGTATTACCCCGTTCTCAGATTGGGTATTGTCCTAAAAGGAACAGCACGATTTTTCCGGCATCAAAGGAAAAACGTGAAGAACGGGAAAAATGCCGTGTTAGAGGAATACGGGATATCACCCCTTCTTGTTTCCCATACCAAAAGTGAGGCTAATAACTTGAAAGAACACTCGTTCTTTTTTTGGTAATTGAGCCCCGAAACGGCGCATATTTTGTGAAAAGGCAGGATTGAGGTTACGGATCGGCAACACGAAAAAAAGGTCAAAAAAATTGTATTCAGAAGAAAGGGAGGAAAACACTTTTGAAAACACGAGGTTGCCTCAAGAAAGCGTGTAAAGTGAGGAAAAATCAAAAAAAGTTTTTGTTCAGAGAGCGTATTCTTGTTCCATAAAAAGAGAGCAGTCTTTTGTGGCGGATACTGAATCTTCTTTATTAAGAACGATTTCTAAGAACTAGCCTGCCAGAAACGGATGGTTTTGACGTCCGGTAGGGAAGGAACGTTCCCCCCTCGGATGGGCTTATGTGGAGAGGGGGCGGAGCAGGCCCGCTTGAAAGTTCGACGGGCGTTTGCCATAGTTCCGCCAGCGTCTTGCCCCTTATACTTTGGACCCCAAGCAAGCCGGCGGAACAACCGCCACGCTGGATGCCGTGCCCGTTTGGGGCTTGCGGAGACGGCCATTCGTCCGTAGCGTGCCCGGTTATCGGTCCGTTCTTGAAGACGGGTCCGGCAGCGTTGAGGGCTGTTTTTACGGAATGCCGGACAAATGGAAGGCCCTTTGGGGCCTACCGCGACTGCCGCGCAGAAGAGGCCTTTGCATACTTGTGGGGTTTACCCGGCCGCTCGTGTCGGTGGCGTCGTTGTTGCTGGAAAATCATAGATTCGCTTGGGGCGACGGTGTTTGCTTTGAGAGCTGACCGCGCCTTTGGAAGCGGTACGGAAGAGAATCGGAAAAAGGAGTTGCTCATGAAACGTATTCTGATGTTGGGCCTGTTGGCCCTGAGCCTGCTGTGCGGCACGGCGTTCGCCAAAACGGGCGAAGGCATGACGATCTGGTTTGATACGGGCGGTTCCGTAGGGGATGGTTACGGCACCATCGTTCAGAACGGGGCCAAGGCCGCTGCCGCCGATATGGGGTGCGAGCTGCGTTTGCTGTATTCCGACTGGAACCCTGAAACCATGATCACGCATTTCCGCAATGCCGTGGCCGCACGTCCGGACGGTATCGTCGTCATGGGGCATCCCGGAGACGCCGCATTCGGCCCGCTGGTCGATGCTGCGGTCAAGCAGGGGATCGTCGTGACCTCGATCGACACGGCCTTGCCGGAAACGCAGGCTCGGCATCGCGCCAAGGGTTTCGGCTATGTGGGGACGGACAACTACACGCAGGGCAAGGCTCTCGCTGAGGAAGTGCTGCGCCGCACGAACTTGAAGAAAGGCGACCGCGCCTTTGTCTGGGGCCTGAAGCGCATCCCCGATCGCGGGCGGCGCGCGCAGGCTATCGTCGAAATGCTGGAACAGGCGGGCGTGACCGTGGATTATCAGGAAATCACCCCAGAAATCGACAAGGACCCCGTGCTCGGTGCCCCGGCAGCTCGGGCGTCACCCCGACACCAAGGTCATCATTGTGGATCACGGCTCCCTGACCGCGCAGATGAGCAACCACCTCAAGAACGCGGGCGTCAAGCCGAATACGGTATATGTGGCGGGATTCTCGCTGTCTCCGGCGACGGCGGCGGCCATTGAAAACGGCTATGTCCAGCTTGTTTCCGAAGCGCAGCCGTATGTGATGGGCTACTTCGGCGTCGTACAGACCGTGTTGAGCAAAAAGTACGGTTTTACCGGATTCAGCATCGATACGGGCGGCGGCATCGTGGACGCCGCCAATATCGGCGCGGTGTCCGCCTTTGCCAAGCAGGGCTTGCGGTAGAGGAAACGCCCCCAAAAGGGAGAAGGGAGCTTCTGAAGAAGTATCCCCTTTTCTTTTTTCCGGACAGGCAGGCTAGCGCTTTTTTACTTTTGAAAGAATAGAGAGGCATTGGGGAAGGGAGCGGAGCGTTTTCCTTGAGGAGCGCTTCCCTTCCCCAAAACCGCCAGCGCGGAACCTCTCTCCTTTCAAAGACGTTCGTGCCTATCAAATCCTTGCCCGCAGTCTCTTCCGGCACAGATTGTCTTTGAAAATACGGTCAAAGTGGAAGGCTTGTCTCATGGCGGTCGAGAGATGTTTTTCCAGCGGCTGCGCGGCGGAACTCCCGCTGATGCGGGGCGTCAAAGTGACATGGATGCGTTATGGGAATGCTGCTCAGTGTAAGAGGGATACGGAAATCGTTCGGAGCGGTGGCGGCGTTGCGGCACGCCGATCTGGACATGGCGGAAGGTGAGGTCGTGGCACTGCTTGGCGATAACGGCGCGGGCAAGTCCACGTTCGTCCGCCTGCTCTCCGGGGCCGGGCGTCCCGACGGCGGCACGTTCAGGTTTGGGGGGAATCCCGTTGATCTGGCGAAATACAGCGTCCGCAAGGCCCGGGATATGGGCATCGAGACGGTGCATCAGGATCGCTGCCTGTGCGAGGGGCAGTCGCT
>ERZ779870.2032-NODE-2032-length-11222-cov-6.42384_pt1 | contig 11222 bp, 10 predicted proteins | sample MGYA00511247_ERZ779870 | MGnify/ENA primary metagenome ERZ779870 (study PRJEB29588, sample SAMEA2149068) | human gut metagenome | biome: human gut; feature: human-associated habitat; material: faeces | place: Denmark | collected 2008/2010 ...
TTTCACCAGCAGGTAGGTCCGCTCCTTTTCCAGTATCCTGGCAGCCTGCAGCAGCCGCAGATACTCCACCCGGCTCAGTTCCGGCTGGAGGCCCTTGTCCGCCTCCAGCTGCCCCACCAACTGCAGGTCCCGCCGCCCCATGTACTCCATCAGCCCGTTGGCGGCAGACAGGTGGGTATTCACGGTGCTGGGGGAATACCCTGCCTCCAGCAGGAATGCTCGCCAAGCAGCCAGCGTTCCCCGGGAGATCTGCTTGTCCGGGGGCAGGTAGTCATAGAGGGCCCGCAGCTTGGCACTGTACATCTGCACCGTGCCCTTGCGGCGTCCCCTGCCGGACAGGTCCGCCAGATAAGCCCGGATGGTCTCCATGCTGAGCTCGGCGCCGGGCCAGTCCGGTGTGCGGTGTGTCTCCCGCGGCTTCAGAGCCTCTGGACTCCTCATCTCCCCGCCTCCTGTCAACAGAATCGCCATTTCCTCCTGTAAGGGACCGAAACAGGGCCTGCAGACCAGGGGCAAATGTGCGCAAAAAAGCCCGCGCAGCCTGCGCGGGCTCAAAAATGGCGCAAAGACAGCAGCCGGACAAAATTCGACGCTTTTCCGGCCATTTTATGCTGCCCAAATCGGTAAAAGCTCTTGCGGCTGGCGGTGCTTTGTGCTAGAATTTGGTTACTGTTAAAATCAATTATGTATGTCTAGTTATTTTTTTGCAGCCATCCGCATCGGAATGGCGATTCTGTCCTATTTCTAACAGATCAGCCCCAGCCGTGCCAGAGTCCCGGCGTGCTCGGTGCCCGTGGAGATCAGGTAAATCCGGGTCGTCTCAATACTGGAGTGGCCCAGAACGTCCGCCAGCCTGGCCACGTCCCGGCAGACACGGTAGAACGTCTTGGCGAACAGGTGCCGCAGATTGTGGGGAAACACCTTGCTAGGTGCCACGCCCGCCTTGTCGCACAGCGCTTTCATCTCCGCCCAGATCTGCCGGCGGGAGATGCCTTTTTCGTTTCTAGTGAGAAAAATCTCGCCGGAAGCGATTTTTTGTTTCCTGGCGTATTTGAGGAGCTTGCGGCAGAGCTTGCCCGGCAGCAGGATGGTCCGGATCTTGCCCTTCAAGGAGATTTCGGCCCTTCCCCGGTACACGGCCTCCACGGTGACATAGCGCACCTCGGACACCCGGATTCCGGTGCCGCAAATGGTTTCCAGCAGCAGCGCCCCAGCCGTTCCCGGCCCTGGGTGCGGGCGGTCTCCAGCAGGCGGAGGTACTCCGGCCTCGTCAGCTCCCGGCTGTCGTCCCGGAACAGCCGCCGCTGGATGCGCAGGGGCTTCACCCGAAACGCCGGCCAGCCCAGAAATACAAGGAACCGGTTGACCGCCGCCAGCTTGACGTTGATGGTGGCCGGCGCCAGCTTCGCCTCCAGCAAGGCGGCCTTCCAGGCCCCCGCCGCCGCCTTGGACGCCGCCCGGCCGTCCAGCCAGGCGGTAAAATCCGCCGCATCCCGCAGGTATTTCTCGATGGTGGCGGGGCTCTTTTCCTCCCACACCAGGCGCTGCCTGAACGCCTGGAGCTGTTCTCCTGTGATGGTATAGTCTTGCACTGCATATCGCCTCCCGTACAATTATCCTCTATATTTTACCTTCCGGCCGGCTGTCTATGTATCCAATGGATTTTGCGCGGCAGAACACTGCTCTGACACCGACGGATAGGCCCCGGCCCTCTGCTTGCATTGCGGGCCGATTTGACGTATTCTTTAATAAAAAAGGCAGGTGCCAAAAAAAGGGAGGGATCGCCTTGGTGCGGACCGCAAAGCGGACGCCTCTGATTCACGCCGGACGGGCTTTTGTACTGGCCCTGGCGGCCGGACTGGTGCTTGTTGGCTGCATGGAGTGGAGCCGCCGGAACCAGGAGCGGGACCGCATGGGCTATGTCGCCAGCGCCATCGGGGCGGAGACGTATGAGTTTATGCTCTCCGAGATGAGCAAAACCCGCGTTCTGGAGGCCTATCTCATCCAGACCAGCGGGGACTATTCGGACTTCGGCAGGGTCGCCCATGTCCTGCTGCGGGAGGACTATGTGCGAAACGTCCTCTTCGCGCCGGACGGGATCGTGGACGGTGTCTTTCCCCTGGAGGGAAACGAGGATGTCGTCGGGCTGAACATGTACGGGGACGGGGCCGGCAATCTGGAGGCTCAAGCTGCCATCGAAAAAGAGGCGCTGTATATCGCCGGCCCCTTCCAGCTGATCCAGGGCGGCCTGGGCATCGCCGGGCGGCTGCCGGTCTTTCTGACGGACGAACAGGGCCAGCGGTATTTCTGGGGCATTGTCTCCGTGACGCTGGACTTTCCGGCCGCCCTGTCCGGAAGCTCCGTGGAGCGGGTAAATGCCCAGGGCTTCGCCTGCCAAATTTGGCGCATCAATCCGGACGACGGACAGAAACAGGTGATTCTCGAGACGGCGGACCCGCTGCCGGAGGGTGTGCGGACTGTGGACCACGCGCAGGAGCTGTTCAACTCTGTCTGGACCGTCTCCCTGGCGCCCCTGCGGCCCTGGTATCTCCAGATCAGCCTGTGGCTGGGGGTGGCGGTGAGCCTGCTGGTGGCGTTGCTGGCTGCGGCGGGCGTCTACTACGCGGGCCGGCTGCGGCAGCTGCAGCTGGAAAAATCCCAGCGGGCCATCCAGCAGCTGCAGGAGCAGCTGGAGCGGGAACAGGGCAATATGCTGCTGAACCAGATCCGCTCCCACTTCTTTTACCACACCCTCAACGCTCTGCAGGCCCTGATCGTCCTGAAGCCGGAGGCGGCCTACAAAATGGCCGGAGACTTCGCCCGCTACCTGCGGTTCACACTGGACTCCGTCACTGCCGACGGCGGGATCGGCTCCTTCCGGGAGGAGATCCGGGCGGTCCGGGCCTATGCGGATATCAACCAGCAGCAGCTGGGGGACCGGCTGCACATGGTCTACGAGATTCCCGACGTGGACTTTCCCATCCCCCTGCTGACCATCCAACCCATTGTGGAGAATGCCATCCTCCACGGCATCAAGCCCAAGGTGGGCGGCGGAACCGTCTCTTTGAAGCTGGAAGAGCTGCCGGACCACTGGCAGGTCACGGTGACGGACGACGGCGTGGGCTTCGGCCTGGAAGCTGTCCGAGAGAAGGGCTCCATCGGGCTGGAGAATGTGCGGCGGCGCATAGCCCGCTTCCCCGGCAGCGAGCTGCGGATCACCAGCACAGTGGGCATGGGCACACAGGCTGTCCTGACTTATGGAAAGCGGGGGAAAAACATGGAAAATCTTTCAAAATCGACCTGAAAGCGTACGGTTTCCGTACGCTCCATCTGGTACAATAGAAACATGAGACAGGGGTGACCGCGATTGAAAACCATTCTGGTGGACGACATGCTGCTGGATCTGCAGCTCTTCGAGCTGAAATGTGCGGACATGCCTGATTTTGAAATTGTGGGGAAATTCACCGATCCCAACGCGGCCATTGAGTACGCCGCCGGCCATGTGGTGGATTTTGCCCTGCTGGACATCGACATGCCGGGGATGGACGGCATCCATCTGGCCCAGGCCCTGCGGCGGCTGCGGAGCGACATCATCATCGTCTTCGCCACGGCCCACCCGAAGTTTGCGGTGGAGGCGCTGAAGATGAAGGCGGACTACATCATCTTCAAGCCCTTTGACCGGGAGGACATCGCCGATGTGATGGAGCGGGCCAAGCTGCTGCGCCGCCGCCAGTGCAAGCGCATCCATTTCCACACCTTCGGGGCCTTCGACATGCTGGTGGACGGCGAGCCGGTGCACTTCCGCTCCGGCAAGGCCAAGGAGCTGATGGCCCTGTGCGTGTATCGGGACGGGCGGCCGGTGTCCATTCACGAGATCGTGGAAAACCTATGGGGAGAGAACGCCGACGGCACCGGCTACCGCCGCACCATCAAGGAGCTGGCAGACACCCTGCGGGACTATGGCGCGGAGGAGATGTTCCTGCGCAGCCGGGGGAGCCTGCGGGTGCGGATGGACCTGGCGGACTCGGATTTTCAGGCATTCATGAGCGGCGATGAGGACGCCATCTGCCAGTTTCAGGGGGTGTTCATGCAGCAGTATTCCTGGGCGGAGCCCATGGTCTGCACGCTGCAGGAGAAAAAGGAGCTGATGCTTGCCCGCATGGGGAAGCACCGCATGTAAGGAGGGGGCTGAAACTTTGGATGAGTTACTGAGAATGGAGCACGTCAGCAAACGCTTCGGCGATTTCTACGCCAACAGGGACATCAACCTGTCCGTCCGCAAGGGCGAGGTACATACCCTGTTAGGGGAGAACGGCGCGGGAAAGAGCACGCTGATGAACGTCCTCATCGGGCTGTACCAGCCCACAGAGGGAAAGATCTTCCTGAATGGGAAGGAGGTCCGCATCGACTCTCCCGCCCAGGCGGTGAAGCTGGGCATCGGTATGGTGCATCAGCACTTCATGCTGGTGGAGGCCATGACGGTGTTCGAGAACATCATCCTGGGGGACCGGAACACCAAGGGCATTTTCATCGACAAGGAGGCCCGGAAGAAGGAAATCCTGGATCTGGCGGAGCGCTATGGTCTGGACGTGGAGCTGGACCGGCCCATCACGGAGATTGCCGTGGGCGCCCAGCAGCGGGTGGAAATCCTGAAAACCCTGTATCGGGGCGCGGAGCTGCTGATTCTGGACGAGCCCACCGCCGCCCTGACAGACATCGAGGTAGAGGGACTGTTCCAGATCATCCATAAGCTGACGGAGGAGGGCAAAAGCGTCATCTTCATCAGCCACAAGATGCGGGAGGTGCTGCAGATCTCCGACCGTATCACCATTCTGCGCACCGGCGAGGTCATCACCACCCTGGATCGCTCCGAGACCGACGGCCAGGAGCTGGCCAACCTGATGATCGGCCGGGAGCTGGCCCCCTCCCACTACGGCAAGGTGGAGGAGCCGGGCGATCCCGTCATCCAGATGCGGAGCGTGGACTACCACAAAGAATCCAAGCACGCAGGGCTCAGCGGCGTCTCCCTGACCGTGGGCCGGGGCGAGATCGTGGGCATTGCCGGCGTGGACGGCAACGGCCAGAGCCAGCTGGCCCAGGTGGTCACCGGCGTGCTGACGCCGGACGGCGGTGAGGTGGACATGAAGGGCTCCAAGGTGGCTCAGTTCACCCCCAACGGCTTTATTCTGGAAAATGTATCCCACATCCCGGAGGACCGGAACAAGATGGGCCTCATCGGCAATATGTCCGTGAAGGACAATATCGTGCTCAAGGCCACGGACTCTCCGGAGTTCTCCAGTGCCAAGGGCTACTTTCTGAAGAAAAAGGCCATCCGGGACTACGCCCTGAAGATGCAGGAGAAGTACGACATCCGCTGCACCTCTGTGGAGCAGGAGACGCGGAACCTCTCCGGCGGCAACCAGCAGAAGGTGATCCTGGCCCGGGAGCTGGAGGGCAGCCCGGACCTGCTGGTGGCCGTCCACCCCACCCGGGGCCTGGATATCGGCGCTACCCGCTTCGTCCACGACACCATGATCGAGGCCCGGGACAAGGGCTGCGGCGTATTGCTGATCTCCGCGGACTTCGACGAAATCCTGGAGGTTTCCGACCGCATTGTGGTGATGTTCGAGGGGCAGATCATGGGCGTGTTCTCCGGCAAAAATCCTCCCATTGAGGAGATCAGCCTGGCCATGGCCGGGAAATAAGGAGGGGGAGAACGCATGAAAAACAGCGGAAAACTCGTCAGTTTCCTGGTACCCATCATCTCCATCCTGCTGGCCTTCGTCATCGGGTGCATCATCATGGCCGTGCTGGGTGCCAATCCCTTTGTGGCGCTGGAGTCCCTTTGGATCGGTGCCTTCGGCAGCCTGCGGAACGTAGGCACCACCCTGGCCCGCTCCACGCCGCTGATCTTCACCAGCCTGTGCGCCTGCTTTGCATACCGCTGCGGCGTGTTCAACCTGGGTGGTGAGGGCCAGTTCCTGATGGGCTCCATCGTCTGCTGCTACATTGCCACCCAGAGCGGGATCGAAGGACTGCCCGCCATTCTCCTGTGTCTGGTGGGCGGCGCCGTGGCTGGCGGCCTCTGGTCCCTGATTTCCGGCCTGCTGAAGGTCTACCGTGGCCAGAATGAAATGATTATCACCATCATGCTGAACTATGTGGCCACGCTGTTCATGGGCGTGGTATATACCGACTGGCTGCGGGACGGCAGCGTTCCGCAGACGCAGGCCGTGCCGGAGGCCACTCAGCTCAGCCGCCTCTTCGGCCTGCGGGTCACCTCCGCCTTCGTCATCGCCCTGGCGGTGGGACTGCTGGTGTACTATTTCCTGTTCTACACCTCCAAGGGCTTCCAGCTGCGGGCCGTGGGCCTGAACATGACGGCGGCGGAGTTCAACGGCTTCGCGGTGAAGAAGTACATCCTGATGAGCTTTATCGTCTCCGGCGCCATCGCCGGCCTGGGCGGCAGCGCCGAGCTGCTGGGGACCCAGTTCCGGCTCATCAACGGCTTCGGCAACGGCTACGGATTCGACGGCGTGGCCATGGCCCTGATCGGTCAGCTGCATCCTCTGGCGACCATTGTGGTGGCCATCTTCTTCGCAGCTCTGCGGGTGGGCTCTACCACCATGCAGGCGGCCACCGGCGTGCCCACCAGCGTATCCGACATCATCCAGGCCCTGGTGATCGTGTTCACCGTGGCGGGTCTGGCCATGGTGAAGCTGCCCGGATTCAAGGCGTTCCTGGGAAGGCTGACGGAGAGACGGAAGGAGGCGGCCTGATATGGAATTTGTCATGAACATCATCCTCTCCAGCGTCCGCATGGCCACGCCCCTGATCTTTCTGGCGCTGGCGGAGCTGTACTCCCAGCGGGCGGGCCTGGTCCACATCGGACTGGAGGGCCTGGCCTCTATCGGCTCTCTGGTGGGCTTTCTGGTAAGCCTCATCACCGGCAGCCCCATGCTGGGCGTGCTGGCTGGCGCGGCGGTGGGCATTCTGGTGAACATGATCTTCGCCTACGCTACCGTCACCCTCTGCGCGGAGCAGATCGTCTACGGTATGGCCATCAACATCTTCGCCCCGGCCCTGGCGGCCTTCATCTACCGGGTCTACTTCGGCGCCGGGTCCGAGCTGGTGCAGGTGGGTCTGATGAACACGCTGTCCTCCTCCCTGGGCATCACCTCCGACAACTTCCTGGTCCGCCTCCTGCTGGACCAGACGCCCATGGTGTACCTGGCTTACGGCCTGGTGATCTTCACGGTTATCTACTTCAACCGTACCAAGTCCGGCCTGAACTACAAGGCCGTGGGCGAGTATCCCAAGGCGGCGGCAACTCTGGGCATCAACGTCATTGGCGTGAAGTACGCCGCCTGCGTCATCTGCGGCGCCCTGGCCGGCATCGGCGGTGCCTATCTCACCACCTGCTACGCCAACACCTACGTGGACGGCAACGTGGCGGGCCGGGGCTTCATCGCCCTGGCGGCGGTGATCTTCGGCCGGTGGAGCGGTGCCGGCGTGCTGCTGGCGTGCCTGTTCTTCGGCTTCTGCGACGCGCTGCAGATCCGGCTGCAGGTGGGCAGCTTCGGCGTGCCCTATCAGTTCTTCCAGATGATCCCCTACATCGCCACCGTGGTGGTATTGGCCGGCATCGGCATGAAGAAGGCCGGCCCCAAGAGCTCCGGCAAGCCCTATCTCAAGGAGGAGCGCTGAGGATAATCGCCGCCCACGCGGCTGTTATCAATAGAAGGCATCCACATTTATGAAGAATTGGGAGGAAAGAACATGAAAAAATTATTGGCTCTGCTTCTCACCCTGGTCATGTGCCTGTCGCTGGCGGCGTGCGGCGGCTCCGGTACCGACACCTCCGGCACTGACACGTCCAGCGGAGAAACCGGCGAAGACTCCGGCGACAGCAGCTACCGGGTGGCCATGATCTGCGACTCCAGCATCTCCGACGGCGGGTGGGGCATGTCCTGCTACAACGCCATGGTGGATGCCGCCGCAGAGCGCGGCTGGGCCACGGAGGTCTCCGACAGCATCGCCCAGTCTGCCTACTATGACACCATCATCTCCTATTGTGACCTGGGCTATGACCTGATCTACGCCCCTGGCAACCAGTACACCGACGCCGTCCTTCAGGCGGCGGAGGAGTTCCCCGATGTGGCCTTCGCCCTGCTGAACGGCGGCGAGGACACTCCCGCCAAAGCCGTCAACGGCAATGTGACCTCCCTGCTGCCCAATGCCCAGCAGGTGGGCTGGATCGCCGGTGCCCTGGCCGGTCTTATGACCAAGAGCGGCACGGTGGCCTTCATTGGCGCCATGGAACTGGATACCACCCTGGGCAAGTATAACGGATTCAAGGAAGCCGCCGCCTATGTGGGACAGCAGGAGGGCAAAACCGTCTCCACTCTGGATGTGGTCTACTCCGGCGACTTTTCCGCCGCCGACAAGGGCATTGAGTTTGCCAAGGCCATGATCGACCAGGGCGCTGATGTGTTCTTTGGCGACGCCTCCGCTGTGGACTCCGGCGCACGGCAGGCCATTGACGAAGCCAATGCCGCCAGCGGCTCCGTGAGCATCTATGACATCGCCCAGCCCTCCGATCTGTTGGGCCAGAACGAGTGCATCATCGGCAGCCAGGTGACGGACAATGCCTCCCTTGTGGGCCTGTGCATGGAGGCTGTGGAGGATGGCTCCTTCGGCGGCGAGGTCATCTACGGCACCCTGCAGAACGGTGCCTTGTCCGCGGGTGCCCTCAGCGACCTGGTGCCCGCCGATGTTCAGGAGAAGTATCAGGGCTACCTGGACCAGATGGTGGACGGCAGCTTTATGCAGTAAGATTTATACCCGCAAACCACTGCGGCTCCATCCAGATGCCTGGATGGAGCCGCTTTCCCCCCTGCCCGGGAAACTTCTGCCCAACGGTAGAACGGGGCCTGCAGTGCCGGGCATTGGATGGCGGGCAGCCGCTCCCCTCCTCCCTGGCCCGCAGACGCAAAACGGCCGTGCGATCAAAAATCGCACGGCCGTTTTTCCGATATTCTGCCCCACAGGAACGGCGCGGTCCGCCCTGTTCTTCGGGTCATCAGGAGCGGGAAGCTCTCTCCTCCCGGCAGTCTTCCGGTTTTTTCGTGTGGTTTTTATAGGTATTCCATGTGGGTTCATATTCCGCTGTGGCCTGATTGCCCCACATGGCCCAGCCCTCCCGGTCCCCGCGGGCAAACAGCTCAAGAAACGGCCCTGGAGAGCATCGCTCGATCAGGGGGATGAATTCGTCCGGTTTTCTGGAGTGCTCCCGCTTCTGTGCCCGCAGCAGGTTCACCTGGGACCTGGCCGGGGGCAGCGTCCTGTTCCCGCCGCCCCTGACACCAAAGAGCAGAATTTCCGTCACATTCCGGAAGTAGAACCCCACACCCCGGCCGTCCGGTTCTCCGTCCTTGCGAACCTTCTCCCAGATGATATTGCCCTTGTACTCGAATCCCCAGGCCTTCATGACCGCAAGGCCGTCGGGAAGCAGGGCATTGGGTACCCACAGATACAGATGGCTCTTCTCCGCCGCCACCTGTGCCACCGGCAGCGCCATGATGTCTTCCAGCTCCATGGTCTCGTAGCGATTCAGCCGCTTGTGCTCAGGCGCTACCTTCCCGGTCCGATTCTGGAACCTCCAGGGAGGGTCGGCATATATGGTGGCGTATTTTTGATCGCCGCAGAAACGCAGCAGATTTTCAGATGTTTCCTGGATTGTGCTCATCGATGTACCCTTCCTCCCAATCTGTGATGCACGGTTTCCTGATGCCTACTGCCAGAATGGGGCATCCGCCGTTCCTGCGGGAATCCAAGCGATAGGTCAATTTCCCCATCCAGGTGGTGCTGGCCCCGTACTTCCGCAGAATGGGTTTCCACTGGCGGGTCTTTCCGTCATAGTCGTAAATGGTTTTGAAGATGTCGTTCAGCTCGGCAGAGCGCGTAATGATGATCCCTGCACTGACAAGGTCGCAGTCATAATACGTCCGCATGGCCAGCAGGTCCCGGTCGAACGTCTGATCTTTGCTGTTCCACTCCAGATCGAAGGCGATCCGGTTTTTCAGAAAGTCGATATTATGTCCGTCGATATACCCGGGTATGACCTTTTCCTCAAACGGCTCCTGGGAAAAGCGTCCCCGCTGTTCGGCCTGCCGCGGATAGAACTTGATGTGGAGGTCGCCGGAAATGCGGATCTCGCGCCATCCGCGGGGATACAGCACATCATCAAACTTTTTGGGGATCTTGGTCTCGTTTCCGCCGGACTCCCGAAGATCGTCCGTAGTGATGCGCAGCTGACGCAGGCAGTCCACAATCTCGCTCCACTCCGCCGGAAATGCCTGTGTGATAATCTCAAGCGCGTGATTATAGCTGTAAAATTCAAACTTCTCTAAAAGGTCGGGCGCAATATACTCTCTCAAGTCCAAGGCGGCTGTCCTCCTGTGTTTTAGATATTATAACATCTTTTCCTCCCGTTTTCACCACCATTTTTTGAATGCGCCATAATTTTCAGGGGGTGCCTCTTTTTTACGTTTCACCAATCCGGGTCCCGCAGCCCCCGCCGGGCAGCAAAAATTTCGGAAAGAGGACACATGTTAACAGAGCGCAGCCAGTTGGGTGCTGTGGCAGGATGGTACATTTCCCCAGAGAGTTTTCAGAAGGGGTACGACCCAGGCATTGACGACTATATGGTGAAGCCCGGCGACTTCAGCGGGCTGCTCATGCGGGTGCGGGCACTGCTGCGCCGGGCCAATATTGAGGCCAGCCGGAAGCTGTCCGTGGACGGACTTCTTCTGTATGCCGACGCGCTGACGGCCTCTCTTGCTGGAGCGGAGATCCCCGTGACCATCCGGGAATTCAACATCCTGTACGAGCTGCTGTCCTGCCCCAACCGCACCTTCCCGCTACGGGCACAGGCGGAAGTTCTGTGGCAGCGGCAGACACACTGAACCCGCCGTCCCGTCACGTCCCCTGCGTCAATTCGCAAAGGCCATAGCCGGAAGCCCCGCCTCTCCGCTGCCGCAGCGCAAGAGGCACCCGGATGGCTCCCCGGTGCAGAGTCCGCACACTTGATTGAAAATGGATGCGCGGGCGGCAAATATTGTGGTATAATATCCATACTGAGATCGCTGGTGGCCGCCGGGCCGCGGCCGCTCCTTTCTCCGGCCGCGGCCCCCGCCCTGTCAGGGCTTTTACGGGCAAAC
>ERZ779870.2034-NODE-2034-length-11209-cov-2.52645_pt1 | contig 11209 bp, 7 predicted proteins | sample MGYA00511247_ERZ779870 | MGnify/ENA primary metagenome ERZ779870 (study PRJEB29588, sample SAMEA2149068) | human gut metagenome | biome: human gut; feature: human-associated habitat; material: faeces | place: Denmark | collected 2008/2010 ...
ATGTTTTTGCCCCTGCGGCTGCGTTGATGATCACGAGGATCTTCTCATCACCGGCTTCACGGATGTATGCCAGCGGATATGCATTCTTTTCTGCATAAACAAAAGTGATCTTTCCTCGGCTCTGCAGAGCTTTGTGGCTCTGACGGATCCGGATCAGTTTTTTCACTTCATGATACAGAGAATCCGGAGCTGCCATCTCTTTCTTTGCTGTTGGCCGATCTTTATCCGGATCCATGGCAATATACAGTTCACTTGCCGGTGCACTGGAGAAACCTGCGTTGGTGCTGTCATCCCACTGCATCGGAGAACGGGAACCGGTACGGTTGTAACCGCCTTCTACAGATTTCAGTCCTTCTACATAACGCATACCGATTTCATCGCCATAATAGATAAATGGCGCACCTGGCATAGACAGGATAAATGCAAAAGCCACTTTCAATTCATCACCGTGAAGATGGCGTGCCAGGCGGTCTACATCATGGTTTCCTGAAAACATACACATCAGACCTTTGCCGGCTGTCTTTTCGCAGTTTTCTTTATAGGATTCTACGAAATCATAGATATTTCCTTTCGCACGGGATGAAAAATACGGCTCTTTGCAGCGGAACAGATCGTTGGAGTGTGAAGTGCCAAACTCCAGCAGAAAGTCCATGTGGAATCCTCCCTCCAGAGATCTCTGTGGATCACCCCATTCAGATACCATTGCTGCATCCGGAAATTCTTTATCAAGGAATTCTCTGATCTGTTTCCATACGCGGATGGTCCCTTTTTTCTCCGGATCATTTTTCACCAGAGACTCTGCCATATCTACCCGGAAGCCATCACAGCCCATACCCAGCCAGAATCTCATTACATCTTCCATTGCTGCGATAGTTGCCTGTGGTCCTTCATCGTCGATCGACTGCTGCCACGGTTTCTCCGGATCCGGCTGATAGAAACCATAGTTTAATGCCGGCTGATTGGAGAAGAAGTTGACAGCCACCGCACCGTCACGCTCAGAGATACCTCTCAGAGAGCCGCCGAAGCTGACCTCCGGTGATTCCCATACTTTATCGGTCCAGATATAACGGTCGGTATATGGGTTCTTATCTGCTTTCATGGATTCGATGAACCATGGATGTTCTATAGAAGTATGTCCCGGCACCAGATCCAGCAGTACATGAATTCCTTTTTTATGCGCTTCTTCAAATAACTGTTTCAGATCTTCGTTGGTTCCGTAACGTGGAGCTACACGACAGTAATCTGCAACATCGTATCCTGCATCTCCGAACGGAGAGAGAAAACAAGGATGGATCCATAAAGCGTTACATCCAAGTTCTCTGATATAATCTAATTTTTCGATAATACCCTGAAAATCTCCGATGCCGTCCCCGTTAGTATCTTTAAATGACTGCGGATAGATTTCATAAAAAATTGCATTATCTAACCATTTTGACATTTTGTAAAACCCTCTTTCTTTCTGATGTTGTCTCGTTTTTCTATAACAACTACCTTCGCTTACCAGAATACTATTTGTTTTCTTAGATTTCAAACAGTATACTATTTATTTCTGATACTATTCTATTATTTTTGTATAATGTTCTTGTGTTTCTTCTTATCCATATATTTTTTTTGGTTATTTTTATCCTTTATTTCATTCTCAAAAAATAATTTATATTATTTTGCACAGCAAAAAAAGGGTTACTGATGCCACAGATTTTCATTCTGCAACATCATACCCTTCTCTGTTTTCCGTTGCAACACGTATCATTATATGATATATTACAACTGATTCTTTTATATTTTCCGGAAACAGTATTCTCTGCAATACTATTCTATGATTTTATTTATTCTGCCGGAGATATTTATTTTACGGAGGCGTATGTTATGAATCTTTATGCGATAAAAGAAAAGTGCCAGCACGGATCCATTCAGGTTCCATACAGTTACTATGACTGCGGTATACCGGATTATTTTACGAGTGTACCGCTGCACTGGCACAGTGAAATGGAATTAAATTACATAAAATCTGGAAATGGTTTTTTCAAATACGAGGATCAGACCATCTCTGCCAAACCGGGAGACATCTTTCTGATCCAGCCCAACGTCCTTCATGCTATCATGTCGGATGAGCACAGCTCTTTTTTTTATGATACCATTGTTTTTCATCAGAATATGCTGGTGGGAAGTTACGATGACCGTTGTTATACAGATATTCTGCTGCCGATCTTTTCTTCCAGACGAAGAGTTCTGGTCCCTGTATCTCAGGAAACCCCGGGGTATCATGAACTCCATGATTCGGTCCGGACTATTATGCAGTGTGCGCACAAAAATCTTGCAACGTCCGATCTGTTACTGAAAAGCGAACTGCTCCGCTTATTTTATCTGCTGGCATCGACACCGGGACTCTGCACCGAACACACGGCTTCGACAGAATCCCGGCTGACCGAAACACTTCGGCCTGTTCTCACTTATATACAGAAACATCATTCTGAATCTGTCACCATAGAGCAGCTGGCAAAGATCGCTCATATGAGCAGCAGTTACTTTATGAGCTGTTTCAAACAGAATTTCGGTCTCGGAGCCATTGAATATCTGAATCAGGTACGTATCCGATCAGCATGCGACCTTCTGCGCAATACGGATCGCAATATCTCCGACATTGCTTTCGATACCGGATTTCATAACCTTTCAAATTTCAATCGACAGTTTCGCACCAAGGTAGGATGTTCTCCTCAGACTTACCGAAAAGAATCCGTTCTTTCCTGATAGATCCAGTAAGTGATCATCAACATGATCCAGGCGCCGATCCAGGCAGATACTTCTGCCAGAGCAACACCACGAAAAGCCAGATATGGAGTCAGCAGCTTTACCATGACCACTCGAAGAGACACTTCCAGGACTCCTGAAAGCATCGGAACAAACGTATGTCCCATGCCCTGACACCCGTTGCGGAACACAAACAGCCATCCCAGAGGAAACAGACAAATGCCTGTAACCGCCAGAAAATCTCTTGTGTAAGAAATAATCGACGCATCATTTAACATGAAAGAAGTCAGAAACTCAGGAATACACAGCAACATCAGAGCCAGTGGAATATTTATCAGGATCGTCAGGATAACTCCTTCCCGGATACCGGTACGTATCCGCTCCTTTTTTCCGGCACCATAATTCTGTCCCACAAAAGTAAGAAGTGCCAGGCCCACTGTATTTGCCGGCTGTTCAAAAAGACCGAGGATCTTGGTGCATGCCGCATAGGCAGCCACATAGCTTGTTCCCATATTGTTGACAAATGTCTGCAACACCATTCCGCCCACTGCAGTGACAGAATTCATAACGGCAACCGGCAGGCCTTTTAATGTCAGTTTTTTGATGATCACACCCTGTGGTTCCCAGTCCGTTTTTTTCGGGATCAGATTTTTTTCCTTTCCTATGTGGTAACAGCAGTAAAGTGCAGACAGAACCTGTGCCAGAACAGTGGCTAACGCTGCGCCAAAAACACCCATATGTAACGGGAAAACGAATAACAGATCCATCAGAACATTAGCAATGGCGGAAATTATCATTGCAACCAGAGGCACCCTGCTGTTTCCGACGGAACGCAGAAGTGTCATGGCAAAATTATTAAAAATTGTAATGGTGGTTCCCGCAAGAATTGTTCCGAAATATTGCAGTGTTTCCGTCATCAGATCTTCCGGTGTATGAAGAAATGTAAATAATTGCCGCATGAAGGCCAGACTTACCACTGTGATCACAATCCCAACGGCCAGACAGATCCAGACAGACATTGCCAGCTCCTTACGAAGTTTTTCATAATTGCCACTTCCAAAAGACTGAGAAATACAGATTCCCAATCCTCCTGTCAGTCCAATTGCGAAACCAATGATCAGAAAATGTACGGAACTGGTGTTTCCAACCGCCGCAAGTGCTGTATCGCCAATTCCTTTTCCCACCACCATAGAGTCTGCAAAGCTGTATAGCTGCTGAAACAGATTTCCTGCCAGGATCGGTAGAAAAAACTGTACCAGTAAACGCATGCAGTTTCCCTGCGTCATATCATTTGTCGTGTTCTTACCCATTATGTTACCTCCTGATGTCTAAACGGTACTTTCCAAATACTGTCTGCTTTTAGCCAGTATTTTACTACTGAAATGATACTTTTTCCATGACATTACTATTCTGTTTTGATACTATTCTATGATGTTGAGGTAAAAGTCAGAGTGAACAGTAACATTTTCTATTCTGCAGGCGTTCCCATATAGTAGAATCCCTTGCATACGTCCAGATGAATCTGTTTAAATGTGCCAATCATATAAGCATCCCCCGGGAAATGTACCAGAAGATTATTGCCCATTCGTCCGGTTACCAGAGATGCATCCTGATCGTTGACACTCTCTACCAGAACTTCCTGTACCGTTCCCTCAAAACGGGAAGAACGTTCTCGTGCAATTTCCTGCACCTGCGCTAAAAGACGGTCAAAACGATCTTTTACAACCTCTTCCGGCACCTGATCCTCTTTGGCCGCTGCAGGTGTTCCGCTTCTTTTGGAATAAATAAAGGTAAATGCGCTGTCATATCCCACTTTTCCGACTACATCCATGGTCTCCAGAAAGTCTTCTTCTGTCTCTCCCGGAAATCCCACAATAATATCCGTCGTCAGAGAAATATCCGGCAATTTCTCACGAATCCGGTCAACCAGTGCCAGATAGGACTCTTTTGTATACCGACGGTTCATCTCTTTTAACACCCGGCTGCTGCCTGACTGCAGAGGCAGATGCAGATGCGGACAGATCTTTTTACTCTCAGCCATCACCTCGATCAGTTCATCGGACAGATCCTTTGGATGAGAGGTCATGAACCGGATCCTCTTCAGTCCTTCAATCTTTTCAATCTCTTTTAACAACTGTGCAAATGTAATCGGATGCTCCAGATTCTTTCCATAGGAATTTACATTCTGACCAAGCAGCATGACTTCCACCACACCGTCCGCTACCAGATGTTCGATCTCTCTTACGATATCCTCCGGATTCCGGCTTCGCTCACGGCCACGGACATACGGTACGATACAGTAACTGCAGAAGTTGTTGCACCCAAACATAATGTTGACACCGGATTTGAATTTGTATTTTCGATCTACCGGCAGGGCTTCCACCATCTGATCGGTATCTTTCCAAACATCGATGATCATCCGGTCCGATTCCATAGCATAACACAGAAGTTCCGGGAACTTGAAGATGTTATGGGTTCCGAAGATCAGATCCACGAACCGGTAACTCTTTTTCAGTTTTTCCACCACATGTGCTTCCTGCATCATACAGCCACACAGCGCGATCATCATATGTGGCTTCTTCTTTTTCATGCTGCCAAGATATCCCAGACGGCCATAGACACGCTGGTTGGCATTCTCACGGACTGTACAGGTATTGTAAATAACAAAGTCTGCTTCGTCTTCTTTATCTGTCTTGATATAACCGACCGCCTCCAGAATACCATCCAGTTTTTCGGAGTCGCGGGCATTCATCTGACACCCGAAGGTAGTCGTACAGGCATATAACGGACGTCCCAGTTCTTCTGATTTTTCTCTGACATAGATGCGGGCTTTTTCAATAAACTGCTGCTGGCGTTTCTGTTCTTCAGCAGCGGTAAGAGTTTCTTTTTTATTTTCCATCTTTATTTTCATCCTTTCGCAACTGCGGTTTCGCTCCTGTTTTTCAGAAGGCAGTCACATCGTTTTTTTCGTAAATAATGGAACTGAGCGAATAGCGCGCAGTTACCGTGCAATCTATTATTATACTGGATGGTAAGGGTAATTTCAATGAATTTTTGACCTTTCCTTCCATCTATAGTATTATAAGATGTTGAGGTCAAAAGGTATTTTGACCCCTTTGATACCGGATTGTTCCGTACTTCGTACTTCCACAATCCTCAAAAACATTCGTAATTCGCTCATTTTTCTTCGAAAAATGGCTACTTACTCATGTTTTTGGCAGGTCCCAAGATCAGAAATCTTCCTGCAAGCAAGCTTGCGTCAGATTTCTGACCTTTTGACCTTGGTATCATCATAATAAAAATAATTACTTGATTCACAAGGGAGGATTACGATGAAACGAAAAAAAACTTTCTACATTCTCCGGTATATTTTCGCAGTTGTACTGATCATTGGCGGACTTGGCAATCTGTCTTCTTCTGTTCCGTTCGGCTTATGCGTTACTCTTGCCGGAGTGTCTCTTTTTCCATTTATCTGGAATCTGATTCGTAAAAAAGCAGCGATTGCCCGATGGGTTCCGCTTCTTGTGCCGCTTTTGTTCTTTATCGCTGCCACACCGTTTACCCCGGAAAGTGCAGCGCAGTCCAGAACAATTGCCATTACTGATGAGGCCTCTGACACACCGGAAGCTGTTGTAACGGATAATCCGGAGATTACACCTGCGGAAGTTCCGACAGACACTCCCACACCGGAGACCACACCGGAAGAAACTGCAACTCCTACACCGACAGAAACTCCTACACCGGAGCCGACAAAAGAAGCCGGTGAGATGAAAGTTCATTTTCTGGATGTGGGACAGGGATTAAGTATCCTGGTACAGTCCGATGGGCAGACCATGATTTATGACGGTGGTGATAAGAGTACTTCCAGTTTTGTGGTTTCTTATCTGCAAAAACAGAATGTTACCACCATTGACTATCTGATCTCTTCCCATTATGACAGCGACCATATGGCAGGACTGATCGGATGTTTAAATGCTTTTGATGTAAAAAATGTAATTTCCAGTGATTATGAACATGACAGTAAACTGTATCAGTCCTTTATCCAGACAGTTGCCGACAAAGGACTTACGATGCAGCATCCTGCAGTCGGTACTGAATTTTCTTTCGGAAGCGGAAGTTTTCAGATCCTGGCTCCGGCAACTATTGATCCGAATGACAGCAATAAGAATTCAGTGGCGATCAAGCTGACAAATGGTGATAATTCTTTTATTTTCACCGGAGATGCGGAAAACACCAGTGAAAAAGCCATGTGTGAATCCGGCATTGACCTCTCCTGCGATGTACTGGTTCCGGGACATCACGGTTCTGCCACAGCTACCAGCTGGGATTTTCTCCAGGCCACCGTTCCGGAATATGCAGTGATCAGCTGCGGAAAGGATAACCAGTACGGACATCCGGATAAAGATGTGATGGACAAGCTGGAATCCATGGATATTCATGTGTATCGTACCGATAAACAGGGCACGATCGTCGCTGTCAGTGACGGAACAACCATCACCTGGAACCAGGAACCGTGCAATGACTACAGCCCAGGAGATAAAGAGGATAAGGGAACACAGGCACAGACGAGCCAATCAAAAGGCAGCAGTTCTTCAGGTTCGAAGGCAACTGCAAATGAAAACTCCTCTTCCGGAAATAAGGAAGTCTCTGCTGCAAGTGCAGGTGCTTCCAGCCAGGTGGAAGCCACCCCACAGGTAACAGCGGCTCCACAGGATACTTCTTCCACTTCCAACGAAGAAATGGTATGGATCACAGCTACCGGATCCAAGTATCATAATAAAAATAACTGTGGCACCACAGACCCGAGCAAGGCAAGTGAGATCAGCAGGGCAGAGGCGGAAAGTCGGGGGTATGAGCCTTGTAAGAAGTGCTTTAGATAAGTATTTTTCGTTTTTAAAAAATATCGAATAAACCTTTCTGTAAATCATAAAAATGCATCTTGTTTTCAATGTAAAGCTCTGTTTACTGAAAACAAAATGCATTTTTATGATTTCATATTTCCGAATCGTTATCTCTATTCCACTGTCACGCTCTTCGCCAGGTTTCTCGGTTTATCTACATCCAGTCCTTTCGCCACGGACACATAATATCCCATCAGCTGCAGCGGTATCACTGCCAGTGAAGTTGCAAAATGTGGATCTGTCTTTGGAATATACGTTACAAAGTCCGCAGTATCCTCAATATTATAATTGCCGTATGTCGTCAGTCCCATCAGATAAGCGCCACGGCTCTTACATTCTACCATGTTGCTGACGGTCTTTTCATACAGTGCCGGCTGGGTCAGACAGCCGATCACCAGTGTACCATCTTCAATCAGGGAAATCGTTCCATGTTTCAGTTCACCTGCTGCATATGCCTCAGAGTGGATGTAGCTGATCTCTTTCATCTTCAGGCTGCCTTCCATACTGATGGCATAATCAATGCCACGGCCAATAAAGAAAATATCTTTCGCATTGACCTGTTTTGAGGCAAACCACTGAAGGCGTTCTTTGTCATCAATGATCTTCTGAATCTTTTCCGGAAGCGTCTGCAGCTCTGCAATCAGACCGTCATATTGCTCCTGTGTGATCTCCTCTCTCACTTTCGCAAACTGGATCGCCAGCAGGTAAGAAGCAATCAGCTGGGTACTGTATGCTTTTGTGGTTGCCACGGAGATTTCCGGTCCTGCCAGAGTGTAGAAGACATTATCTGCTTCTCTGGCGATGGAAGATCCGATCACATTGACGATTCCGAGAGTACGGACACCTTTTGATTTTGCTTCCCGAAGTGCGGCAAGGCTGTCTGCGGTTTCCCCTGACTGACTGATGATAATAGCAAGACCATTCTTATCTAACAGTGGTTTCCGGTAGCGGAATTCAGATGCCAGTTCCACACGAACCGGGATTCTTGCAAGATCTTCCAGCACATACTGCGCTGCCATACCTACATGATAGGCAGATCCACATGCCACGATATAGATCTGACTGATGTTTTTGATTTCTTCCTCGGAAAGCCCCACATCGCTCAGATCGATCACACCATCATGCAGAACAGAATTCAGCGTATCTGCTACAGCTTTCGGCTGTTCATGGATCTCTTTGATCATAAAATGCTCAAATCCTGCTTTTTCTGCTGCTTCCGCATCCCATTCAATGACTTTCGGCTGTTTTTCCACCTCATCGCCATCCAGATTAAAGAACGTAATCTCTCCTTTTCTGACACGGGCCATCTCCAGGTTACCGATATAGTAAACATTTCTTGTATATTTTAAGATTGCAGGAACATCAGATGCAATAAAGGACTCTCCGTTTTCCACCCCAAGGATCATCGGGCTGTCTTTTCTCGCCACATAGATCTCTTCCGGATACTCCTTGAACATGATTGCCAGGGCATAAGAGCCACGGATACGAACCATGACATGTGTCAGGGCATCTACCGGTGTGCCTTCGTATTTTTTATAATAATAATCCACCAGTTTGACAGCCACTTCCGTATCGGTTTCTGAATAGAAGGTGTAGCCATTTCGAATCAGTTTGTCTTTTAATTCCTGATAGTTTTCAATAATACCGTTATGAACAGCTACCACATTGCCATCATCGCTCATATGAGGATGTGCATTATTCTCAGAAGGTTCTCCGTGAGTTGCCCAACGGGTATGCCCGATTCCACAGGTTCCCGGTACAGAGTCGCCACCATTAGTCTTGTCGATCAGTTTTTTCAGGCGGCCTTTGGCTTTGATCACCTCTGCCTGTTTTTCCCCGTCTCTGACTGCGATACCGGCAGAGTCATATCCACGGTATTCCAGTTTGGACAGTCCATCCAGTAAAACCGGGGCTGCGCTGTGCATTCCGGTATAGCCTACGATTCCACACATATTATTATTTCTCCTCTCAGATCGTTTGTGTTACTGCACTTGTGTTTCGCGATTATGCATATACACTCACCATTCTGTCTGAAGTACCCGACAGAACAGCATGTTCTATTTTACGCCACATGACCTTTGGCTTTTACTACGCCGACTACCTGGTCGACATATTTCCGGCAGCATTCTTCGGTCTCGGCTTCCACCATGACACGAAGTAACGGTTCTGTTCCGGATTCACGGACCAAGATACGTCCGGTGTCTCCCAGTGCCTCTTCCACTGCTTTTACCGCAGCTTTCACATCCGGATCTTCCTGGGCAGCTGTCTTATCGACTACCCTTACATTTTCCAGAACCTGCGGATAAATAGTCAGACCTTCGGTCAGCTGGCTCATCTTTGCTTTTCTCGCCATCATGACTTCCATCATCTTCAGACTGGTCAGGATACCGTCTCCGGTGGAAGCGTATTTTGAGAAAATGATATGACCGGACTGTTCTCCTCCGATCCGGCAGCCGTTCTGGTTCATATATTCGTATACATATTTATCGCCTACCGCAGTTTTTGCATAGCCGATACCCAGTTCATCGAACGCTTTATAAAGACCGAAGTTTGACATGACCGTAGTTACCACGGTGTTGGTCAGAAGTTTTCCTCTCTCTTTCATGTATTTTCCATAAATGTAGAGAATGGCATCTCCGTCTACCAGATTGCCTTTTTCATCGACACACAGGCAACGGTCGGCATCTCCGTCGTAGGCAAATCCTACATCCAGTCCGTTATCTACTACATATTTCTGCAGTCCTTCGATATGGGTGGATCCGGCATTGTTATTGATGTTGGTTCCGTCCGGCTGGGCGTTGATCACATAGGTTTTGGCTCCCAGAGCATCAAATACGGCTTTGGCGATATTCCAGGAACTTCCGTTGGCACAGTCCAGACCAACCTTAATGCCTTTGAAAGAATACATGCCAAGAGAAATCAGATAACCGACATAGCGGTTTCTTCCTGCCACATAGTCCACCGTACATCCGATCCGGTCTTTATGAGCATATGGTACTTCTTCATAAGTTTCACCAAATACTTCTACTTTTCCGTCCAGATAGTCTTCTACGAGAGCGATGGTCTCTTCATCCATCTTTTCTCCGTTTCCATTGATCAATTTGATTCCATTATCATAATATGGGTTATGACTGGCGGAGATCATGATTCCGCAGTCAAAATTATCGGTTCTTGCCACATAGGCAACGGATGGGGTTGTGGTTACATGAAGCAGGTATGCATCTGCCCCGGAAGCTACCAGACCACCTACCAATGTGTATTCGAACATATAGCTGGATCTCCGGGTATCTTTTCCGATGACGATCCGTGCCGGTGTATCATCCCCGTTTCTGCGTTTCTGTTCTCCGTAGTACCAGCCCAGGAATCGGCCGATTTTGTATGCGTGGTCTGCAGTCAGGTTTTCATTGGCTTCTCCACGGAAGCCATCCGTTCCAAAATATTTACCCATTTTTCTTTTTTCCCTTCATAATCACGTCCGGCTGTTTGTTTCAGCCTTGGATTTTTTCGTGTGTTTGTCGGTTACTTTCATGTTTTTATTGCATGATATATCAATAATTGGT
>ERZ779870.2052-NODE-2052-length-11133-cov-4.05416_pt1 | contig 11133 bp, 8 predicted proteins | sample MGYA00511247_ERZ779870 | MGnify/ENA primary metagenome ERZ779870 (study PRJEB29588, sample SAMEA2149068) | human gut metagenome | biome: human gut; feature: human-associated habitat; material: faeces | place: Denmark | collected 2008/2010 ...
TAGACGGACTGGAAGGCGACGAGAAGCCCGGCGGCCGTATCGTCCTGAAAGCTCTGGAAGCTCCGTTGTTCCACATCGCAGCAAACGCAGGTCTGGAAGGCTCTGTTATCATCAACAAGGTAAAAGAGTCCCCAGTAGGCGTAGGTTACGATGCTTACAATGAGGAATACGTAGATATGGTAGAAGCAGGCATCCTGGATCCGGCAAAGGTAACCAGAAGTGCCCTGCAGAACGCAACCAGCGTTGCATCTACCCTGCTTACAACCGAGTCCGCAGTTGCCAACATCAAAGAAGATGCACCGGCAGGTCCGGCAGCAGGCGCTGGCATGGGCGGCATGATGTAAGTAAGAGAGCCGGAAAAGGGCGGAAGATGTTACATCAGAGATGCAGTATCGAATGTAGAAAATAAAAATGGTAATTTATAGAAAGAATCTCTGACAGGCAGCTGCCAGGGGAAAGAAGGACTGCTATGCGAAGGTGTGGCAGTCCTTCTTTTTTGGTAAAAAAATTGGCAGGGAGATGAGGCTAAGGATGACTGCATTATTAATACTTATCTGATTGGTATTATTTATAAGATATGCTAATTAAATGGCGTAAGTAAATTCTATCGTCAACCCCTTTATTCTCCGGTTGACATATTTCAAAAAACTTGCTAAAATCAATTATTAACATCAGACAGTTTTCAATGTCCAGTGTTTAAAATTTACGAAAGTGAGGGTAATATAATGGGTAAGATTATTGGCGATGGCATTACATTTGATGATGTCCTGCTTGTGCCGTCCTATTCTGAGGTTATTCCGAATCAGGTAAACCTGACGACACATCTGACCAAGAAGATTCAGCTGAACATCCCCCTGATGAGTGCCGGCATGGATACGGTTACAGAGCACCGCATGGCGATTGCAATGGCAAGACAGGGTGGAATTGGTATTATTCACAAGAACATGTCGATCGAGGCGCAGGCTGAGGAGGTCGATAAAGTAAAACGTTCTGAGAATGGTGTAATCACTGACCCGTTTTATTTATCCCCAGAGCATACATTAAAGGATGCGGATGAGCTGATGGGCAAGTTCCGGATTTCCGGTGTTCCGATCACAGAGGGAAGAAAACTGGTTGGTATTATCACAAACCGTGACCTCAAGTTCGAGGAAGATTTCTCCAAGAAGATTAAAGAGTGCATGACTTCTGAGCATCTGGTTACCGCTCCGGAGGGCATCACCCTGACGGAGGCAAAGAAGATTCTTGCCAAGGCACGTGTCGAGAAGCTTCCGATCGTGGACAAGGATTTTAACCTCAAGGGTCTTATTACTATCAAGGATATTGAGAAACAGATCAAGTATCCGTTCTCTGCAAAGGATGCACAGGGACGTCTGCTCTGCGGCGCGGCAGTAGGTATCACTGCAAACGTGCTGGATCGTGTGGAAGCCCTGGTGAAAGCAAAAGTAGACGTAGTTGTTCTCGACTCTGCACATGGACATTCTGAGAATGTTCTTCACTGTGTCAGAATGATCAAGGAAGCATATCCGGATCTGCAGGTAATAGCAGGTAACGTAGCGACCGGAGAGGCAACAAAAGCTCTCATCGAGGCAGGCGTTGACGCGGTCAAGGTTGGTATCGGACCGGGTTCCATCTGTACGACCCGTGTCGTAGCAGGTATCGGCGTTCCGCAGATCACCGCTGTTATGGACTGCTATGCAGTTGCCAAAGAGTACGGCATTCCGATCATCGCAGACGGCGGTATCAAGTATTCTGGCGATCTGACGAAGGCGATCGCAGCAGGCGGCAGCGTCTGCATGATGGGTTCCATGTTTGCAGGATGCGATGAGAGCCCGGGAACTTTTGAGCTGTACCAGGGAAGAAAATACAAAGTATACCGCGGCATGGGTTCCATCGCAGCGATGGAGAACGGCAGCAAGGATCGTTACTTCCAGAGCGATGCGAAGAAACTCGTTCCGGAGGGTGTAGAAGGACGTGTTGCATACAAGGGAATGGTAGAAGATACCGTATTCCAGATGCTCGGCGGTCTGCGTGCTGGTATGGGTTACTGCGGCGCATCGGATATTCCGACTCTTCAGGAGACCGGACGTTTCATCAAGATTTCCGCAGCATCCTTAAAAGAGAGTCATCCGCATGATATCCACATCACAAAAGAGGCTCCGAACTACAGCGTGGATGAATAAAAATTGGATAGCATAAGCAATCGATAAGATTGTAAACGATATAAAAGCGGCGTTTCTGCTTCAGCAGGGATGCCGCTTTTTTGGCGGGTTACTGTTCACGCATACGTGCCCAGTGACGGAATTTGCCGTGGCTTCGCATTTAAATACGGCAAATTCCTGCTGCCACCACGTTTTCTTACGGCACTTTCGGTTCCAAAAGTGCCTACCCGTGAACAGTAACTTTGGCGGATTCTTTTTCTCAAACTCTTGTGAAAAAACCGGGGATACGGTATAATGATACATTAGAATAGTAGAAATATAACAATTATGCAGGAAAGACTGTGGATATTCAGAAAACGATTGCGGCGGATTACGAAAGGGATATTTGCGATACCGAGGCAGCAAATCGGGCGTATCAGACGGATAGAAACAGGTAACAGGAGGATTAGTATGACCAGAAGAGAACTGAGAGAACATTGCTTTAAGCTGCTTTTCTGTGCGGATTTTTACCCGACGGATGAGATGCAGGGGCAGGTGGATGTATATTTTACAGAGCCGAAAGAGGAGGACGATGTTCCGAGCGGAATCGGCGATATCATCCATAATCCGATGTTAGACACCTTTGACGGCGGATACGTAAAGAGCAAGGTTGAGAAGATTCTGGATGTGCTTCCGGAGCTTGACAAGGCAATCGATGGGGTTGCACAGGGATGGACTACCCGACGTATGGGCAAGGTGGAACTGACGATCCTGCGCCTGGCATTATACGAGATCAAGCACGATGACGATGTACCGGAGAAGGTAGCGATCAATGAGGCGGTCGAGCTGGCGAAGAAGTTCGGCGGCGATGATTCACCGGCATTTATCAACGGCATTTTAGCGAAGCTGGTATAAGCGATGGCTGGCGTATATTCGGTTTCGCAGGTTAATGCATACATTAAAAATATGTTCGCACAGGACTTTGCCCTGAACCGGATTTCGGTCAAGGGCGAGGTTTCTAACTGCAAATATCATACGTCCGGTCATATTTATTTTACCTTGAAAGACGGTCTGGGAGCGATGCAGGCAGTTATGTTTGCCAGTAGACGGAAGGGACTTACGTTCCATCTGGAAGAAGGACAGCAGGTGGTCGTGAAGGGCAGTATCGAAGTGTATGAGCGGGATGGAAGATACCAGCTCTATGCCAGCGAGATCACGCTGGACGGCACGGGCGATTTATTCCGGCGCTTTGAAAAACTGAGAAATGAATTAGAAGAAATGGGGATGTTTTCCCCGGAATATAAAACGCCGATCCCAAAGTATGCAAAAACGGTCGGTATCGTGACGGCGAGCACCGGCGCAGCAATCCGGGATATTATCAATATCTCGGGACGGCGGAACCCTTACGTGCAGCTTGTCCTCTGCCCGGCGCTGGTGCAGGGAGCAGGGGCAGCGCCGAGTATCGTGCGGGCGATCCAGACCCTGGATGCGCTGCATCTGGATGTGCTGATCGTCGGGCGCGGAGGCGGTTCGATTGAGGATCTGTGGGCGTTCAATGAGGAGAGTGTGGCGCGGGCGATTTTTGCGGGCCGGACGCCGGTAATCTCGGCGGTCGGGCATGAGACAGACGTTACGATCGCGGACTATGTGGCGGATCTGCGTGCCCCGACTCCTTCGGCGGCGGCAGAACTGGCGGTTTTTGATTACCACCTGTTTGAGCAGCAGTGCATTGCGGCGGCACAGCAGATGACGAAGCGGATGGAGCAGAAGGCGGAGCAGTATGCCTATCGCCTGGAGCAGTTTCGTCTGCGCCTGCAGCTTCACAGTCCGCAGATAAATGAGAGACGGCAGTATCTGGAAGATGCGAGAGTTAAGATGGCGCGCCAGATGGAGAAAAAGGTGTCCGATCTGCGCCATCGTCTGGAACTGGTGTGCAGCCGGATGGATGGGCTCTCCCCGTTAAAAAAGATAAGCGGCGGATATGGGTTCGTGACGGATGCAGATGGAAAACGTGTGGAGACAGTGACAGGATTGCAAGCTGGGGATACGCTGACCGTCCGTCTGCCAGATGGACGCGTGGAGGCAGAGATCCGGGAGGTTTATCAGGAAAACCTGCCTGGGAAAAAAGTGGTTCATTGTGTTGCGTGTGAATCATAACAGAGAGATTTGAGAACACGTTTTCTTTCAGGAAAGATTCCGAGAGTATATTAGATAAAACAGGAGGCAGGATCGATGGCAGAAAATAAGGAAGAACTTTCGATCGAGGAAATGTTTGACCGTCTGGATGGCATTATGCGGACGCTGGAGGACAGCCGCAGCACGCTGGAAGAATCGTTTGCGTCGTATGAGGCGGGAATGCGTCTGGTCCGCGCCTGCAGTGAAAAGATAGATAAGGTTGAAAAACAGATTATGGTCGTAAACGGCGAGGAGACGGAGGCGTGACAGAGATGGAAAATGCAAAGGAACGGCTGGCACAGGCAGTCAAAGAAACGGAAGAGATTGTATATTCTTATCTTCCGGCAGAGGAAGGGCATCAGAAAACGATCTTTGAAGCGATGAATTACAGCGTGAAGGCAGGCGGCAAACGCCTTCGTCCGATTCTGATGCGTGAGGTATACCGTCTGTTTGGCGGTCAGGGAAAAGAGATTGAGCCGCTGATGGCGGCGATCGAGATGATTCATACATCTTCCCTGATTCATGACGATCTTCCATGTATGGACAATGACGAGTACCGCCGTGGAAAAAAGACGACCTGGGTTGCATATGGGTATGATATGGCAGTTCTGGCGGGAGATGCCCTTCTGATCTACGCGATCGAGACGGCGGCAAAGGCATTTGCGATGACGCCGGATGCGGCAAAGGTGGGACGCTGTATCCAGATTTTATCCGAAAAAACGGGTATTTACGGCATGATCGGCGGTCAGACGGTGGATGTGGAACTGACGAATCAGCCGATTCCGAAGGATAAGCTGGATTTTATCTACCGTTTAAAGACGGGAGCACTTTTGGAGGCTTCGATGGTGATCGGAGCCGTGATGGCGGGCGCGAGCGAAGCTGAGTGCGGGACAGTAGAGCGTATGGCGGCGGCGATCGGTCTGGCGTTCCAGATCCAGGATGATATTCTCGACGTTACCAGCAGCCAGGAGGTGCTTGGAAAACCGGTTCTGAGCGATGAGAAAAACAATAAAACCACTTATGTGACATTGGAGGGAATCGAGAAATCGAAGCATGATGTCAAACAGCTTTCGGAGACGGCGGTTGATATCCTCTATTCCCTGCCTGGAAAGAATGAATTCCTCGAAGAGCTGATCGAGATGCTGGTCAGCCGTGAAAAATAAAAAATCCAATCGAAGACCGGGGACGACAGCGGATGTGGAAAACGGTTTGGGGGATGAAAGAATGGTATTAGATACGATAAAAGGACCGGAGGATGTAAAACGGTTGAGCGAGGAAGAACGCAAGGAGCTGGCGGCGGAAATCCGCGAGTTTCTGATCGAGACGACAAGCCGGACAGGCGGTCATTTGGCGTCCAATTTAGGCGTGGTGGAACTGACGATTGCAATGTTCTGCGCGCTGAATCTTCCGAAGGATAAGATTATCTGGGATGTAGGTCACCAGTCCTATACGCACAAGATTTTAAGCGGGCGGAAGGATAATTTTGATGGGCTGCGCCAGTATGGGGGGCTCAGCGGTTTCCCGAAGCGGAAGGAAAGCCCGTTTGATGCGTTTGACACGGGACACAGTTCAACTTCGATCTCGGCAGGGTTGGGGATGGCGCAGGGGCGCGATCTGCTGGGCGAGGATTATTCGATCGTTTCCGTCATCGGGGACGGCGCGCTGACCGGCGGCATGGCGTATGAGGCGCTCAACAATGCGGGACGGCTCAAGACGAATTTTATTATTGTTTTAAATGATAATAATATGTCCATTTCGGAAAATGTCGGCGGTATGTCGCGGTATCTGAATAATCTTCGTGCAGATGAGGGCTACAATCTGTTGAAGAAGAATGTGGCGGGCACGTTATCGCGGATCCCGATGATCGGTTCGGATCTGGTCGGCACGCTGCTCCGGACAAAGAACAGCATCAAGCAGCTTCTGATTCCGGGCATGTGGTTTGAAAATATGGGAATCACGTATCTGGGACCGGTGGATGGACATGATATTAAGGGGTTGATCCGTATTTTCAGCGAGGCGAAAAAGATCAACCGCGCGGTGCTGATCCATGTGATTACGAAAAAGGGCAAGGGATACCGTCCGGCGGAGAAGAATCCGTCGGCATTTCACGGAGTTGAACCATTTGATATTGAAACGGGAAAACCGCTCCGGAAAAAGGAACATCCGGGCTATACAGATGTATTTTCCAGAGAAATCTGCCGTCTGGCAGCGGAAAATCCGAAGATCGTGGCGGTGACGGCGGCGATGCCGGATGGAACGGGGCTCAAACGGTTCTCGAAAGAATATCCGGACCGCTTTTTCGATGTGGGAATCGCGGAGGAACACGCGGTTACCTCGGCGGCGGGGATGGCGGCAGCCGGTCTGAAACCGGTGGTGGCGGTGTATTCGTCCTTTTTACAGAGGGCATATGATCAGGTCATTCACGATGTCTGTATCCAGAATCTTCCGGTTGTGTTCTGCGTGGATCGCGCGGGACTGGTCGGAAGCGATGGGGAGACGCATCAGGGTATTTTTGATTTGACATTCCTCTCCTCTGTGCCGAATATGAGCGTGATGGCGCCGAAAAACCGCTGGGAACTGGAAAAGATGCTGCAGTTTGCCATCTCCTACGATGGACCGATTGCGATCCGTTATCCGAGGGGCGAGGCGTACCGGGGTTTGAAGGAATTTTTGGCACCGGTCGAGTATGGCGTCAGCGAGATGTTGTATGAGGAGAGAGGGACGGCGCTTCTGGCAGTCGGAAGCATGGTCAGCACGGCAGAGCATATCCGGGAGAAATTAAAGAGTGCCGGGCAGCCGTGTACGCTGGTCAACGGGCGGTTTGTGAAACCGATGGATACCGACGTGATCGACCATCTGGCAGGAACGCACCATACGATCGTGACACTGGAGGAAAATGTCCTGCGCGGCGGTTACGGCGAGCGGGTGACGGATTATGTACAGAAGCATTATCCGCAGATCAAGGTAGTTAATATAGCGCTGCCGGATGCCTACGTCGAACACGGAAATGTGTCGGTGCTCCGGAATGAGCTGGGAATTGACAGTGATTCGATTCTGGCGCAGCTGAAACGTGAAGGTGTGCTGGAGACTGACGCGGAAGCATGATAGGAAACAAAAGAGTGGCAGCAGCGGAAGGAAGAACATAGAATGAAAGAACGGTTAGATGTACTTCTCGTCAAGAGAGGTCTGGCAGAATCCCGTGAGAAGGCGAAAGCGATCATCATGTCCGGGATTGTATATGTAGAAGATCAGAAAGAAGACAAGGCGGGTACGACCTTCGATGAAAATGCGAAGATCGAGGTACGTGGATCTACCTTAAAATATGTGAGCCGCGGAGGTCTGAAACTGGAGAAGGCGATGACGCATTTCGGAGTGACGCTGGATCAAAAGGTCTGTATGGATGTCGGCGCGTCCACAGGCGGATTTACCGACTGTATGCTGCAGAATGGCGCGGTCAAGGTGTTTTCGGTCGATGTAGGACATGGACAGCTGGCGTGGAAACTTCGCAATGATCCGCGTGTGGTCTGCATGGAGAAGACAAATATCCGTTATGTGACACCGGAGGATATCGGCGAGCCGGTAGATTTCTCTTCGATCGACGTTTCCTTTATTTCCCTGACGAAGGTTTTAGGTCCGGTCAAGGAGATTTTAAGCCCGGGCGGCGAGGTGGTTGCACTGATCAAGCCGCAGTTCGAGGCGGGACGTGAGAAAGTCGGAAAGAAGGGCGTTGTCCGCGAGAAGAGCACGCATCTGGAGGTCATTCAGATGGTGATGGCATATGCGGCAGAGATCGGTTTTGAGATCCGGAATCTGGAATTTTCCCCGATCAAGGGACCGGAGGGAAATATCGAGTACCTCCTGTACCTGCATAAACCGGAGCAGGCATCGGAGGAAACTGTGACTGGTGAGGAAGCACTTGCAAAAGCGGAAAAAGAGTGTCCGGTTTCACCGGAACAGGTTGTTGAGGAAGCTCACAGGGAGTTAGACAAAACATGAGAAATTTCTATCTGATTGTAAACCGCGAAAAGCCGCGCGTAGAGGAGGCGGCCGGTTTGATTTGCAGCTTTTTTGCGGAACAGGGCTGCCGCTGCATCCGTCTGGATCGCCATGATGGACTTCGCAGGGACGCAGAAGTGGCTGCGGCATACCGCTATACCGATCGCCGGACGGTGCCGGAGGATACAGATTGTGTGATCTGTCTGGGCGGTGATGGAACGCTGATTCAGGCGGCGCGTGATCTGGCGGGACGGAAGATTCCACTGTTTGGCATCAATATGGGGCATCTGGGGTATCTGACGCAGATCGGGCATGAGGAGGACATTCTGCCTGCCATGCGGGATCTGATGGAAGATCACTACCGTCTGGAAAGCCGGATGATGCTCAAGGGGTGCGTGATTTCCGGCGGGAAGGTCGTCATGGAGGATATCGCGTTGAATGATATCGTCCTGAACCGTATGGGAATCGATGCGTTCCGGTTTGAGCTGGCTGTCAATGGACAGCTGTTTAACGAGTATTCGGCGGACGGCATGGTGGTTGCGACCCCGACCGGTTCGACGGCATACAACCTGTCAGCGGGCGGTCCGATCGTGGCGCCGGAGGCGGATCTGATGGTATTGACACCGCTCTGCCCGCATTCACTCAATTCGCGCAGCATCGTTCTGCCGCCGGATAACCATTTGAGCCTGCGGATTCAGACGACCGGGCGGACGAAGGTTTCGCTGAGCTTTGACGGCGATACGGTGGTTGATATTGAGCCGGGTGATACAATCGAGATAGCAAAATCAGAGATCGAGACGACATTGATTCAGCTCAAACAGGTGCCATTTTTGGAAAATATACGGAACAAAATGAAACAGATATAAAAGGAGTCAGAGCCATGAAAATGGAACGTCACAGCAAGATTGTGGAATTGATTGGAAAATATGAGATTGAAACGCAGGAAGAGCTGGCGGAATATCTGAATAAAGAGGGATACAATGTCACGCAGGCAACGGTTTCCAGGGATATCCGGGAGTTAAAGCTGTCTAAGATCCAGACAGAAAACGGCGGACAGAAATATGCGGTTTTCCATCCTCAGACGGCGTTCAATGATAAATATACCCGTATTCTGCACGATAGCTTCGTTTCCATGGATATGGCGCAGAACATCCTTGTCATCAAGACGGTGTCAGGCATGGCGATGGCAGTCGCGGCAGCGCTCGACGCCATCCATTTTTCAGAGATTGTCGGCTGCATCGCCGGGGACGATACGGTCATGTGTGCAGTCCGTACGGTGGACGATACGATCGTGCTGATGGACAAGATCCGCAAGCTGATTGCGGGATGAGGTAAGGTGGGTTCACGCATTTTTTGCGGGAACCGCTGATAAGGAGGAACGGAAAGCGGATGCTTTATCATTTACGAGTGAAAAATCTGGCTCTGATCGATTCGGCGGAGGTGGAGTTCGGGGACGGACTCAACATTCTGACCGGTGAGACGGGAGCCGGAAAATCGATCATCATCGGTTCGGTCCAGATCGCGCTGGGCGGAAAAGCACCGAAAGAGATGATCCGCCGGGGCTGCGACAGCGCCTACATTGAACTGGTTTTTTCCATCGATGATGAGAGAAAGCGCGAGCAGCTGAAGGAACACGATGTTTACCCTGATGAAGAGGGAATTTTAATCATTTCTAAGAAAATCACACCGACCCGGAGCATCAGCCGCATCAACGACGAGACGGTAACGGCTGCAAGGCTGCGGGAGATCACGGGTCTTCTGATCGATCTGCACGGACAGCATGAACACCAGTCGCTGGTGAATGCATCAAAACATCTGGAAATCCTCGATGCGTATGGCGGGGAGAAACTTCTCCCATTCAAACAGAATACGGAAGCTGCCTATCGCTTGTATATGCAGTTAAAACAGAAATGTGCCGCATTTGCATCCGATCAGGAGACGAGACTGCGGGAGATGGATTTCTGCCGGTTTGAGATCGAGGAGATTGAAAATGCCGCGTTAAAGGATGGCGAAGAGGAAAAGGTGGCAGCCGATTTTAAGCGGTTTTCCAATGCCAGACGGATCGCTGAGAGTCTTTCACAGGCATATGACGCGGTGTCCGGCGATGCGGTGTCGCGGGCGTTCCGTGAGATCGATGGTGCGATGGCATTTGACGAGGGATTGAAGGGGATCCGTGACGAGCTGTGCGATGTAGATTCCCTTCTTTCGGATCTTTCCAGGGAGATCGCCGGATATATGGACGATATGACCTTTGACGAAGCGGCATTTCAGGAGACACAGGAGCGGCTTGACCTGATCCGGAGCCTGGAAACCAAGTATGGGAAGACGATCCCGGAGGTACTTCAGGCGTTGGAAGAAAAGAAAGCGCGACTGCAGGAACTGGAGAATTACGATGAACTTCGGGAACGGGCGGAAAAAGAACTGGAACAGGCGGAAGCAGTACTGAAAGAACATTCCGAGGCATTGTCAGCAGCGCGTAAGCAGTTTGCCGGGGAGCTGGTGGAGAAGATCGCAGACGGGCTTCGGGAACTGAATTTCCTTGATGTGCAGTTTAAGATGGAGTTTAGGCGGCTGGATCATTTCACGGCGGGCGGTATCGACGAGCCGGAATTCCTGATTTCCACGAATCCGGGCGAACCGGTTCGGCCGCTCGGTATGGTGGCGTCCGGCGGTGAGCTGTCGCGTATCATGCTGGCAATCAAGACGGTGCTGGCGGAGACCGATCAGGTTCCAACGTTGATTTTTGATGAGATTGACACCGGTATCAGCGGGCGGACTGCACAGATGGTATCGGAGAAGCTGCGGATCCTCTCCAAATGCCGTC
>ERZ779870.2064-NODE-2064-length-11092-cov-5.34321_pt1 | contig 11092 bp, 9 predicted proteins | sample MGYA00511247_ERZ779870 | MGnify/ENA primary metagenome ERZ779870 (study PRJEB29588, sample SAMEA2149068) | human gut metagenome | biome: human gut; feature: human-associated habitat; material: faeces | place: Denmark | collected 2008/2010 ...
GCCGCCAGGCATCCTCCCGCGTAGACGGCCGGCAGCCGGTCCCGCTCCGAGAGGGAGATCCGGCGGTCCATGCACAGCCGTTTGATGCTGCGGCCGCCCCCGTGGGTCTCCGGCAGAACCAGACGGTCTCCCGGCGCCGCAGGGCCCACCGTCAGGCCCATCCGCTCCCCCTGCCGCCAGGGCCGAAGGGCAAGTCCCTCCCCCTCCCGGTGATCCAGCAGGGTGATCCGGTAATCGCCCCAGGCGACGGGGCACTCCTGCAACAGCTGGACCTCCGTCAAAAGCTGGGGCCGGGTCTCCAGGATCAGCCACTCCCGGCAGTACCGGGCGGTGACGCCCTGGGGCAGGTCCACCCGGCTCTCCCGGCCCCAGAGGGTATCCCGGGTCAGGTGCAGGATGTCCTGCAGATGGGCGGCTGTGATATCCCTCCGCCCCACGCCCAAAAGGTCGAAGAGCCGCAGCAGCATCCGGGGTCGCACGGCGTCCGTGGCCTCTGCCAATGCCTGCCGGGATAAGGTCACCCGCCCCTCCTGCACCTCCACATGGGCAGTACGGCGGGCGGCCTCTTCCTCCAGTGATTGGTCCGCCACCCGCAGGCGGCGTCCGGCGTCGTTGATGTGCTCCACAGCTCTGGGGTTGATCTGCCTCAAGCGGGGCATGACCTCCAGCCGGAGGAAGTTTCGGGCCGCGGCGCCGGGGTCGGCGTTGGTGGTGTCCTCCACGTGGGGGATGTGGCGGGCGGCGGCGTAGGCCGCCAGCTCTTCCCTTGTCACGTCCAGCAGTGGCCGGCAAATGCCGTTTTGCTGGTAGGCCATGCCGGTAAGGCCCGCCACGCCGGTGCCCCGGATCAGGTTGAAAAGAATGGTCTCCGCGTTGTCATCGGCGTGGTGGGCTGTGTAGATTTTGATATGCTGCCCCAGCTTCTCCGCCTCTTGGCGAAGAAAATCGTACCGGAGCTTCCGGGCCGCCTCCTCCAGGGAGAGGCCCTCCCGCTCCATAAGGCCCCGGACGTCCCCGGAGCTGGAGACGAATGCGATGTCATGGGCGGCACACCAGTCCCGGACGAAGGTCTCATCCCGGTCGGCTTCCGCGCCCCGCAGCCGGTGGTTGAAGTGGGCAGCCACTACCCGGCCATCCCGCTCCCGACACCACCGGTCCAGCAGGTCCAGCAGGCACATGGAGTCCAGCCCGCCGGACACGGCACACAGGGCCGGACGCCCCCGACCGGGCAGCACCCACCGGGGACAGTGGGACAGCAGTTCCTCCATGTCCGTACCTCACCTCTCCCAAAACAGACCTCAGTCCTCGTCGTACCTCGTATCCAAGGTCGAGAACTGGGTGTATTCCGGCATCCACCGCAGCTCCTCCCCCGGCACGTCTGAACGCGCCGGGGGACCCCGGCGGCCACTGACCGGGGGCAGACAAAGTCCGCCCCCTGCAAGGTTTTGGCCCCGCCAAAACACTTGACGCACGTCCGTGCGGCTTTGCAAAGCAGAGCACAGACCTCAGTCCTCGTCGTACCTCGTATCCAAGGTCGAGAACTGGGTGTATTCCGGCATCCACCGCAGCTCTACTTTGCCGGTCTCACCGTGGCGGTTTTTCGCCACAATGCACTCAGCGATGTTGTGCTTCTCCGAATCCTCATTATAATAGTCATCCCGGTACAGGAACAGCACGATGTCTGCGTCCTGCTCGATAGCGCCGGACTCCCGCAGGTCCGACAGCATGGGCCGCTTGTCGTCCCGCTTCTCACTGGCGCGGGACAGCTGGCTCAGGCAGATCACCGGCACGTTCAGCTCCTTGGCCATGATCTTCAGCATCCGGGAGATGTCGGACACCACCTGCTGGCGGTTCTCCCCCGCGTAGCCCTTGCCGCCGGCAGAGGTCATCAATTGCAGGTAGTCGATCACCACCAGGCCCAGATCATCCAGCCGGCGGCACTTGGCGTTCATGTCCGCCACCGACAGCATGGGATTGTCGTCGATCCGGATATCCACCTTATTCAGGATGGTGGCGGCCCCGGCGATCTTCTCCCAGTCGGTCTCCCGCAGGGCGCCGGTCTTGAGGCGGTTGTTCTCCACCAATGCCTCGGAGGCCAGCAAGCGGGTGGCCAGCTGTTCCCGGCTCATCTCCAGAGAGAAGACGGCCACTGTCTTGTGGACGGCCTTGGCCACGTTCAGGGCCACGTTCAGCGCAAAGGAGGTCTTGCCCATGCCGGGCCGGGCGGCCAGCAGGATCAGGTCCGATTTGTTCAGGCCCGTGATCTTCTGGTCCACCGCGGACATACCCGTGGAGAGCCCCGGCAGGTGATTCTCGCTCTCGCTCATCTCTCCCAGCCGGTCCAGCACCTCCGGCAGCACCTGCCGCAGGGGCACCATGTCCTGGGCGCTCTGGCCCCGGCGGACGGCGTAAACCTTCTGCTCCGCCGCCTCCAGAATTTCGGAGGCCTCGCCCACGCCCTCCTGCACCATGGCGGTGATCTCGGCGGCGGCCTGGGCCACGCCCCGCAGCAACGCCTTGTCCCGGACGATGGCCGCGTACTCCATCACGTTGGCGCTGGTGGGGGTGATCTCCATCAGCTGGGCCAGATAGGAACGGGTGGTGTTCTCGTCGTAGGTGCCCGCCTTCTGCATCTCCTCACAGACGGTAATGCCGTCGATGGGCTTGGCATAGGTGAACATGGAGTAGATGGTCTCAAAAATCTCCCGGTTCTGCCGGAGGTAAAAATCTGACGGCCGGAGCTTGTCCATCACATCCTTGACGCAGTCCGCGTCGATGAGCATGGAGCCCAGGACGGCTTGCTCCCCCTCCAGAGAGTGGGGCATCTGCCGCAGGAGAAGGTCTTCGTTTGCCATCTTACTGTCACCTCGCCGTGAATAGGAGTCCACCTGTTTGGGTTAGGAAAGCGCGAAGGGCCATTGTACCAGAGCGCGCCAAGCGCCTTTTCTCTTCCACCGGGCGCGGCGCACTCTCTTTTTGGCACAGCCAAAAAAGAGAGCGGGGGCGCACCCCTGCGGGCGCAGGAGCCCCCGAGACTGCCGCAATGGCGGCCCATTCCTCTCCCCCAGAGCGTGCCCCCAAACAGAGGAACTCCCTTTATTTTTCCTCAAACACGGAGACGTACACCGTCCCGTTGACCTCAAACCCCAGCTTGGCCTTCACCTGATAGGATCCGAACGCCTTGATGGGCTCGTCCAGCACCAGCTTCTGCTTGGGGATGTCGATGCCGAACTGCTGCCTAAGCCCGTCGGAGATCTCCTTGGTGGTGACGGCGCCGAACAGCCGCCCGCCGTTGCCGGCCTTGGCGGTGAGCTTCACCATGCACTCCTTCAGCTTCTCGGCGGTGGCCTCCGCCTCCGCCTTCTGCCGGGCCTCCTCAGCCTTGCGGGCCTTCTCCTTCAGGTTCATGGTGTTGATGGCGTCCGCCGTGGCGGCGATGGCCAGCTTCCGGGGCAGGAGGAAGTTCCGGGCATAGCCCTCGGACACCTCCACCATCTGGCCCTTTTTTCCCTGGCCCTTCACATCCTGCTGTAAAATCACTTTCATGATAACGTCTCCTTTTAGTCGTTCTGTTTCTGAATTTGTTCCTCCAGCTGCCGGGTCCGTTTTTCCAGCGCCTCCAGCCGGTCATTCTGATGAACCAGAATGCACACCAGCACCGCCAGAACCAGGGCGATGGACGCGCCTGCCAAATACCAGCGCCGGCTGAAATCAAAGAGCTGGTATCCTCCGAAAAAGATGAATGCCTCCACCAGCGCCAAGCAGATGCCAAATGTGGAAAGAAACCGCTTCATGGCCGCGCTCCCCCTCACTTTTCAAAATACGCGTCGATGGCCTCCAGCAGACAACTCTTCACCGTCTCCACATCTGTGTTCTCCACACGGCCGCCGGCAGTGGTGGAGTTGCCGCCGCCGCCCAGGGCCTCCAGGATCACCTGGACGTTCACCTCTCCCAGAGAACGGGCGGACATCTGCACGTTCTCCCCACTGGGGAATACCACAAAGGACGCCTTCACGCCCTTGAGGCTCAGCAGCTCGTCCGCCGCCTGGGCCGCCGTCACCCGGTCCACGCCCTCCTGGTCGATGGCCGCCACGGCGATGTCCTCCCGGTACAGCTCCGCCCGGCGGATGATGTCGTAGCGGGACACCATCTCGCTCAGATCGCTCTGGAACAACCGCTGAACGTCGGTGGTGTCGGCCCCCGCCCGGCGGAGGAAGGCCGCCGCCTCAAAAGTCCGGCCGCCGGTGCGCAGGGTGAAGTGCTTCGTGTCCAGCACGATGCCGGCCAGCAGCGCCTCCGCCTCCTCCCGCAGCAGATCGGCGGGCTCCACCAGATACTGCAAGAGCTCCGTCACCAGCTCACTGGCGGAGGAGGCATAGGGTTCGTGGAAGCTGAAGGCGGCGTTTTCGATGTAGCTGGCCGCCCGGCGGTGGTGGTCGATCACCGCCACCCGATTGCTGGACTCCAGCAGCTGGGGGCTCTCCACCATGTCGGGGCGGTTGGTGTCCACCACAATGACCAGAGCGCCCGGCCTCATTTTCAAAAATGCCTCCGCCCCGGAGGTGAACGCCCCCGCATACTCCGGCAACGCCTGGAGCTTGGCCAAAACCGCTCCGGCGGCGTTGTGCTCCAGATCAATGACCATCTGGGCCCGCTTGCCGTGCTTGCGGGCAATGCAGTAGAGCCCCGCCTCGGCGCCTACGGCGTCCATGTCCGCAAAGCTGTGGCCCATGATATAGATCTCGGACGCGTCGGCCATCAGCTCGTTCAGGGCGCTGGCCATGACCCGGGACTTCACCTTGGTGCGCTTTTCCGTGGACTTGCTGCGGCCGCCGTAGAACTGGAAGTCCACCTTTCCCCGGACCACCGCCTGGTCTCCGCCCCGGCTGAGGGCCATCTCCAGGCTGAGACGGGCGTTGCGGTACAGCTCCGCCATAGCGTCGGCATCCTTGCCAATGCCGATGGAGAGGGTGGGGCACACATCCCCCACCTTGATCTCCCGAATGGCATCCAGGATGGAGAACTTCTCCTCCACAAAGTGGTCGTAGTGGCATTCCTCAAAGATGAAGAGGTAGTGGTCCCGCTCCGTCTTCAGCAGCAGGCCGTCGGCGCAGGCGGCCCAGTTGTTCAGCTTCTCGTCGATCTGGGCCAGCACGGCGCTGCGCTGGGTATCGGCGCATGCCTTCATCAGGTCCTCGTAGTTGTCTACCATCAAAATGGCCAGCACCGGCCGGGTGGCGGTGTACCGCTCCCGCAGGTCGTCGGCCTCTGTGGTATCCACCCAGTAGGTAGTGGCCACCAGGTTCTGCTCGGCCCCCCGGCCCTTGGCCCGCACCAGGCTGCCGTACACCCGGAACCGCCGGCTGTTCATCACCACCCGGTCCGGGCACTCCTGCTTTCCCTCCAGCATCCACTGAACGGGGAAATCCGGTACTGCATCCTCCACCTTCATCTCGAACAGGTGCTCCCGCACGCCGGCCAGCTGCAGGAAGTTCTCATTGCTCCAGATCACCTCGCCGGTGTCCGGCCGGAACACCATGATGGGCAGCGGAGAGTTGATGAGGGTGGATTTGCTGGCGGTATCCACGCTGCCGGTGACATTATCAATGTACTGGAGGATGTTCTGCCGCCGCTTCTGGTTACGGTTGGTGAAATAGGCATACAGGCCCACGGTGCAGGCGATCTCCACCAGTCCCAGAGGCAGGCTCACCGTGGCGGTGGCCGCCGCGAAGACGATCATGCAGAGGAAGTAGAGCTTGAGATTGGGCTCCAGCAGGCGGGAGAGCTTCTTGTTGTTCATCTCGATCAGGTCTCCTTTTGAAAGGGACGCATACATACCCATATTGGAGAATAGTATAGCAGTTTTTCCCACAAGAAGCAACTGTTAAAACAGGCCCGGGCTGATCCGGCCCGAGCCTGTTTTGATGGTCCTCAGGATGCCGCCGCGGCCGTCCGGCGGCCGTTGGCGCGCAGAAGCAGCAGGTTCAGCCCCAGTGCCGCCAGGGCGAACATTGCCGCCGGCAGGCCCAGGGGGCGGAATCCCCACCCCTCCTGCACGGCGCTGCCGATGAAGGAGCCGATAGCAATGCCGAAGTTGTAGGATACCGGCTGTACGGAGGCGCACAGGCTGGAAGCGAAGGGGTAATCCTGCTCTGCCAGAGACAGCGCGTGCATCTGGGCCGGGGTGTTCAGCAGGTACATGAGCAGCCCCATGGCAAAGACCCCCGCAAGGCCCGCCCACCGGTTTCCCAGCAGCAGCGGCAGCAGGGCAAACAGCACCGCCTGGGCGGCGAAGGCCATGGGCAGGGTCCGGAGGCCGCCCCGCTCCCCCAGCCGGCCGGAGATGAGATTGCTGGCGGCGCTGCACGCTCCCATCACCAGCAGCAGCGGGCTCACCGCCCCCGCTGGAAGCCCCAGTGTCTCTGTCAGGATCGGCGAGAGATAGGTGTACACGATATAGGTGGCGGAGGCGCTGCACAGGATCATCCCCACACACAGGGAGCATCGGGGGTCCCATAGGATGGAAAAGGACTTCAGAAGCCCGCTGTCCGCCTGTGCCGGCACCGCGGGCAGGGAGCGCAGCAGCAGCGGCAGCAGCGCTGCGCCCATAGCCAGGATCACGGCGAAGGTCCACCGCCAGCCCAGGATCTGGCACACGGCAGTGCCCAGGGGCACTCCCAGCACCGCTGCCACGGAAAAGCCACCGTATACCAGCGAGATGGCCCGGGCGGTCTGCTCCGGGGCGGCGACCTCCTTGGCATAGAGCATGGCCACCGCCGTCAGCGTACCGGACACCAGCGCCGCCACTACCCGGGTGGCATACAGCACCGCCACATTAGGAGCGGCAAAGCTTGCCGCGCTGGTGAGGAGGAACACCCCCATCAGCACCGCCAGCAGCTTCCGGCGGGAGATTCCGCCGGTAGCTGCAGTGATCACAGGCGTCCCCACCGCGTAGCAGGCGGCGAACACCGATACCAGCTTTCCCACTGCCGCCAGAGAGGTGTTCAGCCCCTCCGCGATCTCCGGCAGAATGCCCACAATCACAAATTCGCAGGTCCCCAGCACAAATCCCAGGGCCGCCAGCAGCAGTACCGCTCCAGGCAGCGGCTTTTTCGTCTGTTCCATGACACGGTTCTCCTTCTGTTTGCGTACACAGCTTTTCCCAAAAACAGCTTCCCCCAGAGTCGGCCTCCGCGGGAAGCCGGCGCCGGAGAAAGTCTTTCAGCAGTTCTCCGCCGTGAGGATGGGGCTCTCCGGATAGAAACAGTCCCGCTCCGGCGTCCGGTGCTCCACCACCGCATCAAACAGCAGCGACAGGGCCTTGCGGCTCTGGTAGGTCAGGTTCTGGTCAATGATGAAGTCCAGCAGTCCCTCCCGCAGGAAGGTCCGCGTCTCCGGGCTGTTGTCGTGGGCCAGAACCCGCACCTGTCCCATCCGGCCGGCCCCGCGCAGGGCTTCCATGCACGCAGGCACGGAGCGGTTGGCCATATAGATATACTTCAGGTCCGGCTCTTCCGCCAAAGCGGCGGTCACCGCTGCCAGTGTCTCATCATAGTTGTCGTGGGTCTCTGCCACCCGGCAGTCCTCCTGCCGGAGCCCCCGCTCCGCAAAGCCGCTCCAGAAAGCCGTCTGCCCGGCCCTTGTGTCCGGCGTAGCCGTGGTCGGCGTACACCAGCAGGATCCGGTCTCCGGGCCTGAGGAACTTGGCGGCGATGTCCCCGGCCACCCGGCCGGCGTGGTGGGCGTCCTCCCCCACGTAGCACAGCCGCCGGGCGCCTGCAATGTCGGAGTTGAAGGTCACCACCGGCATCCGCCGCTCCGCCAGGAGCTCCAGCTTCTGGCGCACCTGGGGGCAGTCCGCGGCGCACAGGGCGATCCCCTGGACCTCCTCCGCCAGCGTGTCCAGCAGGTGCAGGCAGTCCTCCATCCGCCCCTGGCGGTACGGGTGGATGGTGACGCTCACATTGTAGTCCTGACGGTCCTGCCGGAACTTCGCCACGCCAGCGGCCATGGCCTCGCCCACATAGCTCTCCCACGTGGGCTGGATGATAGCGAAATGCCGGGCCATGCCGCTGGTGGCCAGGGCGCTGGCCACCCGGTTTGGCTGGTAATCCAGCTCCTCCATCACCTCCAGCACCCGCCGCCGGACCTCCTCCTTCACATACGGCCGGTCGTGGAGCACCCGGTCCACCGTGCCGATGGAGACGCCCGCCCGTTCTGCGATCATCTTGATCGTTGCCCGCATGTCCCTTCACTCCCTTTCTCCGGCCCTTCCGCCGGTCATCTTGGTTTTCTTGAAAAAAATGTATACAAAACGCTTGACCTGTGCTATACTAGGGGCAGAATGGTGCGGCCTTCCGTGTCCGCCGGCGGCAGGCCGCCGGCTGTCGGAGCGCCGCGGGGCGTGCCTCTGCCTGGGCCGCGCCTTCGTTTCAGTATAACAAAGTGCGCGTCGAGAAGCAACTGCTTTTCCGCCCTTTTTTACACAGTTCCACAGTATTTCACTGGTGCGGAGCGCCGCTCCGCCTCAGTCAAATAAAACCCCATACGGTTTCAACGGAATGACGTGACCGAACCCCTGCCGGCGAAACGGGGCCGCGCAGGCTACGGGCGTCTCTTGTTTGCGTGCGCTCATTTTGCGCCATTTCCGCTGTTATGGGGGTATTTTACATATTTTTTCAAAGGAGTATCATCGATCTATGGCAGAAAAATTGAAAATCATCCCCCTGGGCGGTCTCAATGAGATCGGCAAGAACATGACCGCCTATGAGTACGGCGGCGAGATCATCGTGGTGGACTGCGGCATGGCCTTCCCCGGGGACGACATGTACGGCATCGACCTCATCATTCCCGACGTCAGCTACCTCATCAAGAACCGGGCCCGCATCCGGGGTCTGTTCATCACCCACGGGCACGAGGATCACGTGGGTGCCATTCCCTATGTGCTCAAGCAGTTGAACATGCCCATCTACTGCACCCGGTTCACCGCGGGGCTCATCAAGCTGAAGCTGGAGGAGCATGGGCTGGTGAAAAGCACCAAGCTCATCACGGTGGAGCCGGGCAAGAGCGTCCGGGCCGGCAAGTTCACTGTGGAGTTCATCCATGTGAACCACTCCATCGCCGACTCCGTGGCCTTTGCCATCCACACCCACATGGGCACCATCGTCCACACCGGCGACTTCAAGATCGACTCCACCCCCATCGACGGGGAGGTCATCGACCTTGCCCGCTTCGGCGAGCTGGGGAAGGAGGGCGTCCTGGCACTGCTGGCGGACTCCACCAATGTGGAGCGTCCGGGCTTTACCCCCTCTGAAAAGACGGTGGGCGCCACCTTCAAGCGCCAGTTCCAGGGATGCGAGGACCGGATCATCGTCACCACCTTCGCCTCCAACGTCCACCGGATCCAGCAGGTGCTGGATGCCGCCGCGGCCTTCGGCCGGAAGGTGGCCGTCACGGGCCGGTCCATGGAAAATATCATGAAGGTCTCCACAGAGCTGGGCTATATGAAGGTGCCCAAGAACACCCTGGTGGACATCAACCGGATCAAGGGCCTGCCCAAGAACAAGCAGGTCATCGTCACCACCGGTTCCCAGGGCGAGGAGATGAGCGCCTTGTACCGCATGGCCTTCTCTCAGCACAAGCAGGTGGAGATCGGCGCCGGGGACAAGGTCATCATCTCCGCCAGCGCCATCCCCGGCAACGAGGTGACGGTGTCCCGGGTCATCAACGAGCTGTTCCGCAAGGGCGTCAAGGTGGTCTATGATCGGGCCGACATGCTTCACGTGTCCGGCCACGCCTGCCAGGAGGAGCTGAAGATCATCCACGCCCTGACGAAGCCCCGGTTCTTCATCCCCCTCCACGGCGAGCAGCGGATGCTCCAGATCCACTCCCAGCTGGCCCAGGACATGGGCATGGACCGCAACCATATCGCCATTGCCGACAACGGCTCCGTCATCGAGATCACGGCCAAGACCATCAAGTTGGGCGGCACCGTTCCCTCCGGTGAGGTATATGTGGACGGCTCCGGCGTGGGCGACGTGGGCGCCGTGGTCATGCGGGACCGCAAGCGCCTGGCAGAAGACGGCATGGTGGTGGTGGTCCTGCCCATCTCCGCCCATGACGGCAACCTCCTCAGCGAGCCGGAGATCATCACCCGGGGCTTCATCTACGTGAAGGAGTCCGGGGACTTGATGAAGGAACTGCAGAGCGTGGCCCGGGACGCGGCGGAGAACGTCTCCCGCAAGCGGGGCCGGGATGACGGGGAACTGAAGGGTTCCGTCAAGTCCGCCGTCAGCAGCTACCTGTTCAAAACCACCAAGCGCAATCCCATGGTTATCCCCGTGGTCACCAGACTGTGACATACCAGATAACGGGTGTGCAGATAAGAGAGCCGCAGGGAAAGCGGCATCTCTTATCTGTTCGCTCTGATTCTTGATTTTCAGGGAGGTCTACATAACAATGGCACTGCAAGCCGCATTTCTCTTTCTTATCGGCGATGCCGATGAGACCACCCGCACCGTGGTATCCACCCCTAGCATCCATTTGAACGTGGTGGGCTGCAAGACCTACGCTGAGGCGGAGGCTGCCGCGAAGGAGCTGGCCGCCGGAGGCGTCACCGCTATGGAGCTGTGCGCCGGCTTCGGCAACGAGGGCATCGCCCGCATCCAGCGGGCCGTGGGTCCCGACGTGGCCGTGGGCGCGGTGAAGTTCGACTTCCACCCCGGCCTGGGCTTCAAGAGCGGCGATGCCCTGTTCGGCTGAGACGCATGAAAGCGGAAGGACTTTCGTCCTTCCGCTTTTTCTTTTTCCTGCACGGCCCGCGGGGAATGCAGAACTGCGGCACGCCGCGCCCTGGCACCGGCGGAACCGGACAGTCTCATCCGCCGCCCGGCGGGTCCCGCCAGCTCATGCCCCATCTGCGGCGCGCCGGTACTTCTCCACCATCGTCCCATACTCCGGAATCTCCCGGAGGAAGGCGCAGTCCGGGTCCGCCTCCACCTGGTCCAGAAGGGGCTCCAGCAGCACCGACTGGGCCTCTCCGGCGGCCTCCTTGGTGGCCAGATGCCGGTACAGGGGCGAGGCGCTCAGATCC
>ERZ779870.2078-NODE-2078-length-11025-cov-3.1227_pt1 | contig 11025 bp, 9 predicted proteins | sample MGYA00511247_ERZ779870 | MGnify/ENA primary metagenome ERZ779870 (study PRJEB29588, sample SAMEA2149068) | human gut metagenome | biome: human gut; feature: human-associated habitat; material: faeces | place: Denmark | collected 2008/2010 ...
ATCCCACGGTGGTAACGGTGAGGATGGTTGCCAGGGCAGCGGCTGTTCCGTAGCTGGCCCGGATGACCTCATTGTATATGGCCACCGACATGGTCCTTGTGTTGGCCGTATAGAGCATGACGGAAGAACTCAGTTCATTAATCAAAGTAATCCAGCTTAATATGGCGCCGGACGCAACACCCGGAAGCATCATTTTCGCCGTCACCTTCACAAAGGACATGGATGGTGAATCGCCCAGGCTGATGGCGGCCTCCTCCATGCTGGGACTGATCTGGTAAAGAATGGCGGAGCTGGAACGCAGCGTATATGCCTGCCTCCGGATGACCAGGGATATGACCATAATGACGGCGGAACCGGCCAGCATCATGGGAGGATGGTTAAATGCAATCAGTAACGTAATACCAAGGACGGAACCCGGTACAATGTACGGGAACATGGCAATGGTGTCAATGGCGTTGGTCAGCCAGCTCTTGCGCCTCACTGCCAGGTACGCGATGAGCATGCCCAGGACCACGATAATCACAATAGCTGCCAGGCAGTAAAGATATGTATTCTTGATGGACTGGATGGCTGTGGAGAACACCTTGCGGTAGCTTTCCAGGGAAAATCCATCCACAAACACCTGCATCTTGGTGGCGCGGAAGGAGGTGTAAACAACCATGCACTGGGGTATGATGGAGGTGGCTGCCAGCAGATAGATAAACAGGTGAATGAAAAAGCCTTTGATTCCATGGACCTCCTTGGGCTGAATCGGCCTCATGGAGCTCATGGTAAAGGACTTGGTATTCACATACCATTTCTGCAGCAGGAACACAGTTGCGGTGACTACCACCATAATGGTTGCCATACATGCCGCAAAGTTGGCGGAACCGCCTGTCTCTCCCACGAACTCGGAATATACCAGGGTGGGCATAACACGGTATCCCTCGCCAATCAGGGCCGGGGTGCCAAAGTCTGCCATACAGTTCATGAACACCAGCAGGGCTGCCGCTATCAGGGTAGGGGTGACCAGGGGCATGATTACGGTAAAGACCTTTTTCAGGCCTCCGCATCCCAGGCTTTCCGCCGCCTCAGACAGGGCCACATCTATCTTTTTGAGGGCTCCCGATACATACATGTAGATAAACGGATACAGCTTAAGGGCAAATACCAGCAGCATTCCTCCAAAGCCGTAAATAGACGGCATGTGGATTCCCAGGCCCTTTAAGAACTGGGTCACGGTTCCGCTTCTTCCCAGAAGCAGGATCCAGGAGTAGGCGCCGATAAAGTTGGGACTCATCATGGAGATGATGAACAGGATTTCCAGCAGGCCTTTTCCTTTTATCTTATAAAACGACATGAAATAGGCCAGAGGCACCCCCAGTATAATGGCTACCACGGTCACGCTGAAGGTCAGCTTAAACGAGTTGAGCAGTGCGCTTTTATAATACTTCTTTGAAAAGAACCTGGCATAGTTGTCAATGGTCCAGACTCCTGTCTCCGTGTCCTTGAAACCGCTTAAGAAAAGGCTGATGAGCGGATAGAGAAGGAACAGGGCAAACAGGGCAATGATGACCACTGTCACAATCGTCCAGAAGTCCCACCTGATTTTCTTATTCGTCATATCTCTTCACATCCTTTATCAGACTCTGTTCCATGTCCTGGGTGAACACGTTGATTTTATTGGGGTTCGGTCTAAGGCGTATCTTTTCTCCCACTGAGAATATGCGGTCCACATGGCCTAAATCCTGGGAGTACTCAATGCTTGGCTGGTCCTCCAGCACCATGCCGTCCCCGAAGCGCAGGAAGTAGTTGGTGTATTTGCCCAGGAAGGTCCTGCTGATGATTTCGCATTCCATGCCTTCCGGATTCAGCGAGAATTCCTCAGGGCGGACCGATACCACGACCTTCTGGCCCTCTGTCACCGTGTCCACAAGGTTTGCCATCTCCACATGGTATCCGCCCTCAAACACAACGGACGGCACGCTCCCCTGCTTTCTTATGGTTCCGAAAAAGAGATTGGAATGGCCGATAAAGGTGGATACAAATGCATTGTAGGGCCTTGCATAGATGTCCTGGGGGCTTCCAATCTGCTGGATAATCCCCAGCTTCATGACCGCAATCCTGTCTGATATGGCAAGGGCTTCCTCCTGATCATGGGTTACGTAAACCGTGGTAATACCCACCTGCTTCTGCACATCACGGATGGCGCTGCGCATCTCAATACGCAGCTTGGCGTCCAGATTGGACAGCGGCTCATCCATGAGAAGCACCTGGGGATGGATGACAATGGCCCTGGCCAGGGCCACTCTCTGCTGCTGGCCGCCGGACAGGCGCTCCGGCAGGCGGTCCTGGTATTCGTCGATTTTTACCACCTTAAGAATTTCATCCACCCGCTCCTTCATGTGCTCCTTCGGCACCTTGCGGATTTTCAGGCCGTATTCCACGTTCTGGCGTACCGTCAGGTGGGGGAAGATGGCATAGCTCTGGAACACCATGCCGATGTTCCGTTTCTGGGCCGGAATATCGTTGATGACCTTGTCGTCAAATTTGATGGTTCCCCCCTCGATGCTGTTAAACCCGGCAATCATGCGCAGCAGAGTGGTCTTGCCGCACCCGGAGGGCCCCAGCAGGGTAAAGAATTCCCCATTTTTTATAAAGGCGGACAAGTCCGGTATGATGGTCGTATCCCCATATTTTTTTACTACATTGTCGATTCCAATTGAAACACTCATACGTTTCCCCTCAATTCCTCTAAAATGAAGGGGGCTGACATATTAAGCCACGCCCCCGATGTATGTACCTTCATCTGCTCTTTGGATTGGTTTACTCTGTAAACAGCTCCTTAAACTCATCCAGCCACTCAGACTTGTGTGCCGCGGTGTCTGTCTCATCGTCCTGGATAACCTTAATCTGGTCCATTGGAACCATGGCGTCTCCCGCCTCCACATCCTTGCGGATGGTTCTTCTGTACTGGGTATTGTTCATGAATTCCTGAACATCCTTGCTGGTGAGCCAGTCCACGAACTTCTGGGCATTTGATTCATTGGGGCAGCCCTTGATGATGTATACGCCGTCGCCGCGGAAGATAACGCCTTCACTCATATAAACGGTCTTGACAGGCGCGCCTGCGCCCACATACTGAGCGGAACCCTGCTCAAAGGTAAGACCTACGGTGTACTCTCCGTCCGCAACGCCCTTATACACTGCGGAGGAACCGCCTAACAGCTTGCCGTCCAGCTGTGCGCAGAACTGTTTTACATAGTCCCAGCCATTGTCAGGATTGCCGCCGCCCATTGCATAGAGCATGTTTACCAGATGCTCAAAGGAGGAGGAGGATGCAGCCGGGTCCGCAAAGGCAATCTTGCCCTTTAATTCAGGGTTCAGCAGGTCCTCATATCCTTCAATCTTGATATCGCCAATCAGGTCCGTGTTCACCATGATAACCGACGGAATGGTATCAAAACGTGTCAGGTTGCCCTCTGTGTTCTTGTATTCATCATAGAACGCGTCCTCGTTGGATGTGGTGTAATCCGCAAAATACTCACTCTTGTTTTTTACGGTTCCGATGGTTCCTGACCAGAGAATATCTGCCTGGGGGTTGTCGGCTTCTGTCTGGATTCTCTTTAACGCGTCGCCGGTACCCATGGCCAGACACTCAGCGTCAATACCCGTGTCCTCCTCGAACATGGCCAGCATGGAATCAATCATGGACTCTGTAAGGGGGCTGTAGATTATGAGCTTCTCATCCTTGGAAGCGCCTGCCTCTTCCTTCTTCTCACCGCCGTCCTCTTCCTTTCCTGTCTCTGCACCGGCCTCAGCCTTGGGCGCCTGGGTATCCGCGCCTTTCTCTGTGGCGGAGCCTGAACTGCCTGAACAGCCAGCCAGGCTGACAGCCACTGCCGCCGCGCATAATACCGGGATTAATCTTCTTTTTTTCATTACCTTTATCCTCCTTTAAACTTGGTTGAAATAGTTTATGTACTGAATCAATAGGTTCCTGCCTCCTGGCCGCCAAGAAGCTTAAGGGCTGAGCTGGTTCCAATCCGCTCACAGCCTTCCTCCAGGAACTGCTCCAGGTCCTCCCTGGTCTTAACGCCTCCGGCTGCCTTGATTTTCACGCCTTCACCAATGTAGCGCTTAAACAGCCTGACATCCTCAATCCTGGCTCCTGCTGTTCCGAACCCGGTGGAGGTCTTGATATAATCGGCCCCTCCGTCCGTGACGCATTTGCACAGCTCCCTTTTCTCATCCTCTGTGAGATAACATGTCTCGATGATTACCTTCACCACATGGTTTCCGGCTGCTTTTTTGACTGCCTCGATTTCACGTGTGATCTTTGGAAATTCGCCGTTTTTTACATCACCTAAGTTTACCACCATATCCACTTCCCCGGCTCCGTCAGCCAGAGCCTTCTGGGTTTCGTAAACCTTTGTCTCCGTGGTATTATATCCCAGCGGAAATCCGATGACCGTGCATACATTCAGCTTGTCCCCATAGGCTTTTGATACCCGTTTAACATAGCTTGGAGGGATACAGACCGAAGCCGTATGGTTTTCAATGGCTTCCTCACAGAGTGTCTGTATCTCGTCCCAAGCTGAGACTGCCTTTAACAGCGTATGGTCCACATGGACCAGAATCTCTTCCTTTGTCATACCCATCCCCCTGTCCTCTTTGTTTGTAATCCCATTATATCGTCTCATTGCCGCCTGAACCATCCGAAATCCTGGCAAATTATCCAATATTCTGAACTCATTTTATATTTTTCTATATATTGTAGATAATTCATGCTATGAACTATCCATTGGATATTATCTGATGGAATTTACACTGAAATGTGATAAGATATAGACAGAACCTGATTAAATTACAGCCAGGAAGCGTCTGAAAGACCCAGACAGCCCTCTCCCACTGGCAGAAATGGAGGCATCTATGTTCGGAAGAAAGAAAAAGGCAGAAGTGTTTATGACCAACGACCTGGGATTATACACCACCGTACATCAGGCCCTGAAGGCCGGACAGATTCCCTGCGAAGTAAAGGTTGTCAATACAGGTACCCGGAACAGGCGGACCGGCGCACTCATCGGCAGGGTAGGTGAACGGCCTGAGCTGGAAATACAGTACTATATTTATACGCCCCTGGAATATGCAGACAGGGCCAAGTATGTGATTGATGAATACAGGAAAAATTTATCCCGGTGAACAAGGAATCCATAACGTATCAGGGGAAGGACGTGACTCGTACCAATCACGTCCTTCCCCTGTTTACTTCCATCCATATCTATAGCCGGCCGGCTTCCAGTCCGCTATGCCTTTAAGCCATCATCGTTCCCAGCCCCGTCCGTATTATCCTTCATGGCCATGCGCTTTTGCGCAAGCTTCCGCATCAGTGCGAATTCATCATAAATACTCCACTCTTCCCGGAACATACCGTCTTTTATAATATGCTGCGATATACCGGAAATGACCACGTGGGCTCCTGTGGCAGGCCCATAGATGCCAAAGCCCTCATGGGTGCCGATTATATTCCATCTGGTGGCGCACCGGTATTCGTCCCGCTTTTCATCATAGAGATAGTATACATCCTCCACCTGCATGGCCAGATTGGGGAAGGCCTGGAACAGATTCAGCTGGTCCTGCAGGAAATCGCCTCTGCCCACCAATTCCCTGTCTGAAGGTCCATGGTATCTGTAATCAGGGGCATAGTTATCCTTAAACTGATTGAACATTCTTCTGTTATAAATCTCATGATAGCTTTTTCTGATAAAATACTCTATATCGCTGTACCGCCCGTTATTATCTCCAAATTTGTCCGGAGCAAACTCGCCGTTCAGCCGTTCAATCTCTCCCCATGTGCCAGTGTCTGCCTTGGCGCTGCCTCCCTTATTGGCTGTGGCCTCCAATACTTTCATGGGGTCGTACCCCAATTGCCTGATTAGGCTGATTTCGTTATATACCACCCACTCCTCCACAACACGGTCACCTTTTACATAGCAGTTAGCCACTCCCCATACCACTACCTTCCTGCCGGTAGGCGGACCATAGATGGTGTGTCCCGTATTGTGGCCAATCCAGGTCCACCTCATGGAAGTATGGAAGCCTCCGTTTCCATCAGATGCCCAGATAACATCGTCAATATAATCCTTGATATCCGGATATCCGGCCAGCTTCATCACAGAGTTTGCGATGACCTGATCCCGGCCGTATGTCACACCATCCGATGTATGTACCAGGGCATTATGCTTATAATGGTCATATATCTTCCCCATCCCCTTATCATCCCATATGTCATAGGTATGGCGGATGATAAAATCCGCAGGGTCGCGCCATTTTCCAAATCCAGGCATGGGCACTTCCTGCTCCCTTGCCTTGCCGTCCTTCCACATAACTGTAATATCATCCTTCAACGGCACTGACAGCTGTCCCAGGGTTTCCTGGTATACATTCCCCCTGTAGCGGATGTTCCTGTCGCAATCCTCTTTTTTACCGCCGGTACCGGACTCCTTTTGCGCCCCTGAAGGCTCCCTCAGGATATCTTCTGCTTGTGCAGCCTGATTCTTTGTGTTCTTTACCTCACTCATATATCGTTCTCTCCTATCTCTCTGTTATTTCATCAGGCCAGGCAGCCAGGTAGACATCTGCGGTATGAATATTACAAATATCAGTCCAATTCCCATGGTCAGTATCCATGGCCAGATTTCCTTTACTATCTCCTCAAATGGCGCTTTGGATATCTGGGCCGCCACAAACAGGTTGCCTCCCACAGGAGGAGTTATGATTCCCAGTGTGGAATTAAATATAAACATGACCCCAAAATGGATAGGATCAATCCCATACTGTGTTGCAATCCCCAGTAAAATGGAACTCAGTATGACATTAATGGCAATACCGTCCAAGAACGTTCCAAGGAACAATACCAATGCGTTTAATATTATAAGGGCCACAATCTTTGACGAAACGCTTCCCAATATTAATGCAGCCAATTTTGTGGGTATTTCCTCCAGCGTCAGTATTTTACCGAATCCAGAGGACACGCCCAGGATAAACAGTATTGTACACGTAGTAATCACAGTTTTATAAAACATCTGGGGCAGCATTCTGGCCTCAAGTCCGCTGTTCCTCTTTAACAGGCCGTAAATAAGGCCGTAAACCACCGATACCACAGCTGCCTCTGTAGGCGTAAAAATCCCGGAATAGATACCCCCTAAAATGATGACCGGCATAATCAGGCTGAATTTCGCCTCCCACATGGTCCTCAGTTTCCGGCGCAAAGGAATGGGGTCGTTTCCTGAACAGATATTATGCTTTTTGCCGTAAATATGGCAATATACCAGGAAACAGCAGCCAATGAATAATCCCGGCAGAATCTCTGCCGTAAACAGCTTGGAGATAGACACATTGTTCAGGCTCCCGAATACAACCAGTCCCATGCTGGGAGGAATCATCTGGCCGCAGCAGCCTGCCGTGGCAATGAGTGCCGCCGCCGCTCCCTGGCTCAGCCCCTGCTTTCGCAGCTCCGGCAGGGCAATCAGGCCAATGGCAGCTATGGTGGCATAGGCGGAACCGGAGATTGCGCCAAAGGCCATGCAGGCCAGAACCGTTACCATCATGATTCCGCCCTTCAGCCTGCCCACCCATACATTAGCGGCTTTAAACAAACCTTCTGAGATTCCTGCCTCTGACATAATCTGTCCGGCCAGCACAAAAAAGGGAACCGCTGTCAGTGTAAAGGAATCAACACTGTTGGCCATGGCGCGCACAAAATAGGACAGGGATATGATATCGCTTGTAAAAACAGAGCCCAATACCCCAATGCCTATGGCAAAGCCAATGGGTACTCCCAAGAAAGCCAGTCCCAGGAACAGAACAAACAAAACAGCAACTGACATCACGCTCCCCCCTTTTCTTCCTCAATTTTGTCCGCCTCAATTCCCCCCTGGCGGATCTGTCCCGCAATCTTTACCGTACACTGGACCAGCCTTAGACACACCAGCAGAAATCCCAGGGGCATAACAAGATAAAGGAGCCACATTGGTATGGGCAGGGACACGGCGGTCTGCCCTCCCTGGCGGATGATACTCAACAATTTATATCCTTCAATCATACAGATAACGGAAAAACCAAAACATAAGATATTACATAAAATATCCAGATACAGTCTCAGGCCCGGCCTGAGTAAGGAACGCACAAATGTTATCCTTATATGTTCCCCTGTCTTTACCGCATACCCTATGGAGATGAACACCATCCATACAAACATGTACCTGGTCATCTCTTCTGTCCATGGAAACGGAGTTGAAAACAGGTACCGCCCCACTATCTGAAGTGTTGTAAAAACAACCATAAGGGCCAGGAACACAGCGCCTATAAAAACTTCCAGCTTGTCGTCCACCCATTGAATCACTTTTTTCACGCTCTTTTTCACATCCTTCCGTCCTTATAAAGCAGTCATCAGTTCCTGAATGTCTCCAGTATCTCTTTGCCGCACATTTCTTCCACTTTAGGCTCGGTCGCCGCCACCATAGCTTCCTTGATTTCCGCCCTGGCCTCATCGGTCAGCTCCGTATAGAGAATCTTGCCTTGTTCCTGAAGCTCTTTAATCTTCTGTACGGAATCCTCCTCCTCCTTCATGGCAATCTTCCACTCCTCCTCTGCTGCCCCGGCGATTGCCTTATCATATGCAGCTCTCTGTTCTTCAGAAAAAGAATTATATTTGGCGGAAGAGATCAGTATTACATTGATGGAATAACTGTGATTGGTATCGGTAGCGTACTTCAGTACATCTATAAGCCCCTGCTGGATGATAGGCATTTTTGATGAAACCAGACCGTCTACCGTGCCTTGCTGAAGACCTGTATACAGCTCATTCCATGCCATAGGTGTAGGGATACATCCCAGTGCTTCCAGCTCCGCAATGTTAATGGGATTCTCCGGCGCCCTGCTTTTAATTCCCTGGAAATCCGCCAGAGTGTTCACTTCTCTTACATTATTCCAGAATATCCTTCCTGAGCTTCCAAAGAAAGCAGCCACTTTGACGCCCATATTTTTATCGTCAGCAGCCTTTTTCAGCAAATCCCCCTGCTCTCCGTCCAGCTTCGCCTTGGCATCCTTTAAATCATCGAACAGGTAGTCCGCGTTAAATACATAAAACTCCTTAATATTCGGCGCAAACTGTAGCTCTGCCACAGAAGTCATATCAATCTCTCCCAGGGTAACGGCCTCGATACTGTCGCGGTCGGATCCCACTACCTGCGCATTAGGAAATATTTTGACCTCAATTCCCACGTCCTCCCCTTCAATAATTTCCTTAAACTTCAGAAAACCCTGATGGGTGGCCTCTTTTTCATTTGCCTGATGGGCAATTCTGATTTCCAGCTTGGATGATTCAGCGCCGGACGGCGAGGGAGCGTCTTCCCCGCTTCCCTGCTCTTGCTTTGCAGCAGCTGGTTTCTCTGTACCGCAGCCCGTTAACGCGATAGCTAATCCTACCAGACTGATTGTTATAACCTTTTTCATTGTTTTTTTCATTTTAAACCCCTTTCTCCATCAACACATTTACGATTATTTGCTTCACTGATTCCCCAATTACCGGTTTGACCTTCCCTTATCCCTCCCTTCCCATCAGGTTTAATCAGAATATATCTGCGGAAAATGAATACGTAGTCATTTTCCTGTAAAATAAATGATTGACATTTAATGTCTGTCAATCATCCATTTGTTCTAATGACGGACAGTATTCCTCACAATCAGCTGCATAGGAACCGCTACCGTCTCTGGGGGCATCTCCGGATTCTCCATATTCTCTATCAGGACCCGGACAGCCTCTTTGCACAGAATGTCATTCTGCTGCTGCAGTACAGTGAGGGAATACGACCTTAAAGATGCTGCAAACGTATCATCTAATCCCATAATAGAATAATCTTCACCCGGCACATACTTATACTTTAACCGTCCGCAGTCCATGACTCCCAGAGCCATCAGGTCATTGGCGCAGAAGATTGCCTCCACAGGCAGTCCCGAGGCAAATATACGGTCGCCGGCCCGATAGCCGGACTCATACGAATAATCGCCTGCCTGTATCATACACTGGGTTATACCGCATTGTTTAAGGCCGCCCAGAAAACCTTCCTGGCGCTCATCGTGATTCAGATAACAGCTTTCCTCCGCGGAAACATATGCAAATTCCCGCATCCCTAATCCATGCAAAAATCTCGCCGCCCTCTCCCCGGCCCCGTAATTGTCGGAATATACCATATTAATATCCGTATTAGGACTGTATACATTGAGAAGGACAAGAGGTATTCCCTTCTTTTTCCACTCCCCGGATATCTTGTGGGTCAGGGCCGATGAGGTGATGATGATACCGTCCACACAGTACTCCAAAAGCCTTCTGAGTATCTGATTGATGTCACTGTCCGGAGCCGTGTTGAACACCATTACCCTCAGCCCATATTCCTGGAGAAGATTGGTAAGGATATTAAGCAGGCCATAGTAGTACACGTTATATGTGTCAGACAACACAACTCCGATTATCCCGGTCCGGTTGGAGTTAAGACCTCTGGCCAGTGCATTGGGACTATATCCAAGCTCTTCAGCAGCCTTCAGCACCTTTTCCCTGGTCTTATGGCTTATCCTGTCATTCCACTTTTCATTAAAGACCCTGGATACAGAAGACTGGGATACCCCGGCCCTCTTTGCCACATCAAACGAAGAAATGCTTTTTATCATTCTTTTATCTATCATATAACCACCTATACCGCGATTGATTACGTCGTCATATTTTATGACTACGCAATCATTTATATCTTATATATACACTCCCCGTTTAATAATGTCAATATTAAATTTTATTTTTTACATTTTTTTGTCTACATTTCACATATCAAACCGCCAAAAATTAGCGGTTTTTTTGTTTTTCTTTTTCCCAGGCTTCTAACTTCTCCATCCAGACTCATATTTTTAATAAACGCTCCACATCCGCTTCGATTCCCAGGCAGTCATCCGCTGTCTCCATGCCGTACTCCACTACCAGGTCAGCCTGAGGGG
>ERZ779870.2096-NODE-2096-length-10914-cov-3.71729_pt1 | contig 10914 bp, 10 predicted proteins | sample MGYA00511247_ERZ779870 | MGnify/ENA primary metagenome ERZ779870 (study PRJEB29588, sample SAMEA2149068) | human gut metagenome | biome: human gut; feature: human-associated habitat; material: faeces | place: Denmark | collected 2008/2010 ...
ACTGTTCAAAATGAGATTATCTACGATCTTCCATCCACCGGACACTCCGGAATCTTCAACATCATGATGAGTGGAATCCTGCTGATGTTCGCAGGCATTCTGATCATATACAAGATGAAGGGCAAGGGGGTGCTGAAAAAATAAGGAACCTTAATATTTCAGTGGCCTCCGAGCCACAACAATGATTTCCAGTGCAAATAAAAAAAGAAAATGGCACTGAAAATAAAAGAGAGGAAATAAAAAAGAAAAGGAGAAAATCATATGAGTAAAGTGAAAAGAATTTTATCAGTGATTATGGCGATGGTAATGGTACTGGCGATGAGCGTACCGACATTCGCAGGAACAGTAACACCTTCAAAGATTACAGTAAACAATCTGGATGCAAAGGCAACTATTACCTGGTTACAGATTATAGAACCAAGCCAGTCTACTGCAACAGGTTGGACATTTACTAATGGAGCGTTGGCTGAGTTCCAGAAAGTTGGAACATTCAGTTCATTAGATGAACAGCAGATCCTTTGGAAATTGATTAAATATGCTGATAAAGAGAATAAAGTGACTGTACCTGCAGGTACAGAAGCGGCAACAGCAGCAGAATTCCAGGCTGCAATGGTAAATGTAGAGAAGAATTTGGGAAACTCATATACGGCTAATGGCGTAAAAGGTAATGAAATTACAGCAAATAAAGCTGGTGTTTATGCTATTAAAGCTACAACTACAGATACAGCTAACTATGCATATAGCCCGATGGCAGCATTTGTATCTTTCAAACCATATACAACTGCTCCTACAGCATTAGATAATGCAACAGTAAACGCAAAAAGAACGACAATTAAAATCGAAAAAACAAGTTCTGAAATTGATGGTGTAGTAGAGATCAATAAAGAAGTTGAATATACAGTAACTACAAACGTTCCGTATATTTCAGATAATGTAGCAGATAAAGACGTTAAATACACTATCACTGATAAAATTACCGGAGCAAAATATAGTGCGAAGAATGGTACACTGGATGTCACAGTGATATTAGGCGATGGAGAGGCTGCGAAAACAGAAACACGTCAGGTAACTGTTAAAACTGAAACTGAACCAGCAGGACAGAGTTTTGTTTTAGATTTGAGTGATATCGCAAAAAATAGAAACAATGCAAACTTATCACTTGTTATTAAATATAAAGCAATTGTTAAATCTGAAAAAGTAGAAAATACCGTTGTACCAAATGATGGAAACCATACTTTCACACCAAAAACAAATACTTTGTATACGGCAAAAATCACAATGACAAAAACTGGTGATGCAAGTGCTAAGTTAGCGGGAGCAGGATTTGTTGTTTACAGGGTTGATGACGAAAAAACATATTATGCATTAGTTGAAAAAGATAACTCCAAGTCTAACAACAACGAATACGTTGTGACAGGATGGACAGAAAGCTTTGAAACAGCAAAAGCAGAGAGCAATCTGGTTATGACAGACTCAGAAGGTAAAGTTGTTGTAAGAGGTCTTGATGACTCTTATACATATAAGTTTAAAGAAGTTAAAGCACCAGAAGGCTACTCTGTTAACACCGATGATTCTAGTGCAACATGGGATACAGCAACAGATGAAAATCCACAGACACCAGACAAACGTACTGGTACAGCTAGCATGACTGATACAAAACTCTCCGCTCTGCCATCCACCGGTGGTATCGGTACAACAATCTTCACAATCGGCGGTTGCGCTATCATGATCGTAGCAGCTGGTCTGTTCTTCGCAACAAGAAGAAAAACTCAGAAATAATTAACAATAAGGAACCCCGTACACTCTCAGGAGGAACGGAAGAACCCATGAAAACGGGGCGGCTCGCCCGCCCCGTTTTTGATAAAAAAGCATGACAAGACAGCATACAGATATAGCATTAGAGTTGAAACAAGATACAACAGTAAGGAGAGCCCGGATGAAGAAAAAAATATCAATTGTATTAGCAGGAATTTTGTTTTTAGCCGGTTTGTCCTTGTTGCTGTATCCACTGGTGGCAAATCAGTGGAATAACTACAGACAGAGCCGACTGATCTCGGAATATGAATCTGTAGTAAAAGACGAATCAAGGAAAGGAACCATTAATTATGAAAAGGAATGGGAGCGGGCCAATGCGTATAACCAGTCTCTTCTTCCAAGCATCCTTCCCGATTCTTTCGCAATCGCAGCAGCATCCGATAAGCCCGGTGAGGAATATATGTCCTGTCTGAATATTCTGACAGATGAGATGATGGGATATGTGGAAGTGCCGAAGATCAATATCAAGATTCCGATCTTCCACACCACTTCAGAAGAAGTGCTCAGCAAGGGAGCCGGTCATCTGGAAGGAAGTTCCCTTCCGGTAGGTGGAGAGAATACCCATTCGGTAATCTCTGCACACCGTGGTCTTCCAAGTGCCAGTCTTTTCACAGACCTGGATCAGCTGGAAGACGGAGATCATTTCCTGATCCGTGTACTGGATCAGACACTTTGCTACGAAGTGGATCAGATTCATATCGTGGAACCGGAGAATACCAGTGATCTGGCAGTGGAGCCGGGACAGGATCTGGTAACTCTTCTGACCTGTACTCCATACGCGGTCAACACGAAACGTCTTCTGGTAAGAGGTCATCGCGTACCGTATGAGGAAGAGACGATCGAGAAGGAAGAGAAAGAATCTCCGATGAGTCTCTATACCAACTATCTGTTATGGGTAGTGGTGGGGCTTGCAGTAACCGCAGTGCTGATCATTTCCTTATGGCAGTACGACAAACGGTATAAGAGAAAAATGAAAGAAAAACAGGCAGCAGCAGGTGGAGCACCAAAAGATGCCTCTGACCGGAAAGAGGAAGAGAGATGAGAAGAAAATTATCGGGAATTCTCTTTGGTCTGCTGTTTCTGGTAGGATTTGGGATTCTTGCCTACCCCACGGTATCCAATCAGTGGAATACCTACCGGCAGAGCAGGCTGATCAGTAATTATGAACAGGCGGTTAGCGATATGCAGCCGGAGGATTACACGAAAGAGTGGGAAGCGGCGAGAGAGTTCGACAGTACTCTGGTACAGAATAATATATATGGTGATGTGTTCGGCAGTGATGATGTGGACATGAAGGACACAGACTACTGGAAGGTTCTGAATGTGGCAGGTGATGGCGTGATGGGGTATCTCTCCATTCCGAAGATCAATATCAAGCTTGCCATCTACCACGGAACCGCGGAGGATGTTTTACAGACGGGGATCGGTCATATGAATGGCACATCCCTTCCCATCGGCGGAGAGAGTACCCACAGTGTACTTGCCGCTCACAGAGGTCTTCCGGCAGCCAGATTATTTACGGATATTGACCAGTTGAAGCAGGGGGATATGTTTTATATCCATGTACTGGATGAGACGATGGCATATCAGGTAGACCAGATTCTGGATATGGTAGATAAAGATGATCACGAGACACTGGAGGAGGCACTGCAGATCCAGGAGGGGGAAGATCAGGTGACCTTATTCACCTGTACCCCATATGGTGTCAATTCCCATCGGCTTCTGGTCCGGGGAACGAGAGTTCCGTATAACGGCGAGGAGGAAGTGGAGAGTACACCGGTGGACAGCATGTTACGTGCCATCCAGAATTATTATATGTTATACTTAATCTTAGGATTAGCAGTGACACTGCTTGTGATACTGATCATGAAGTTCCTGTTTGACCGGAAGAATAAGAAACGCTCCGGTAAGACGGATGATATGTCGAAGGAGGGATAGAGGTGACTATGAAAAAGAGAATAAAAACCGCAGGGGCGCTGACCCTTGCAGCAATAACTGTTTTATCAGCAGCCGGTTTATCCAGTGTATATGGTGCTCTTGGAGTAGAGACAGATAAGAAGTGTTCTCTTACATTTACATTGGACGGCACGGAGTTCGATGAGCTTCGTAGCCTGGAGATTCCGGTAGATGTGTACAAGGTAGCGGACATTACAGAAGAAGCAGTGTATGATACTGCAAAGTATACGGATTTTGCTGGTCTGGGGCTGGAAAATGTGAGCAGTACTACCACCGCAGAGGAATGGGCACAGATGGCAGAGGATGCCATGAAGATCGTAGAGGATAAGAAAATTGCACCAACCGCAGATGTAAAAGTTACCAAACCGGCAGGTGCAGCGGAATCCACCGGTGTGATCAACAATCTGGAGACCGGTATGTATCTGGTACAGGCCGAAACCGTGCAGACCAGTGAGTACACCTATGATTTTACCCCATATCTGGTATCTCTTCCGAATAACTATTATTCCAAAGAGAACCCGGACGATACCTGGGTATATGATGTGACAACCGGTATGAAGCCGCAGCAGACACAGCGTTACGGAGATCTGGAGATCTTCAAGGATCTGACAGAGTACAATGCTTCCCTTAAGGATGCACTCTTTGTCTTCCAGGTAGAAGGCACCAGACATGGTGAAAAGGTCTACAGTGATGTAGTTTCTATTAAGTTCAACCAGGCAGGTGAAAAATCAGTTCTGGTGAAAGATCTTCCGGCAGGAACAAAAGTTACTGTAAAAGAAGTGTACGCAGGCGGAAGCTACAGCAACACTTCCGGTGACACACAGGAAACAGTGATCGTTGCCGATGGAGTTACAGATCATCCGGCAAGCGTCAGCTTTACCAATACGTACAACGGAAAGCTGATTCCGGGAACCGGTATCGTGAACCATTTTGAGAATAAGGACGGCGAGTGGAGCTGGGAACAGCAGACAGATGAACCCGCCAGTGCCAATTAGGGAAAGGGGTGCAGGATATGAGAAAATTAAGTAAAAAAAGTCTTTGCCTTGCAGCCGCAGCCCTGACACTGACAGCGGGGATCAGCGCAGGAACAGCGATGGCGTATTTTACTACGTATGCGGAAGCTTCCGGTAATGTAACCCTGAATATGGGATTTACGGAGACAACGCCTACAGAGGAATTCAGTAACTGGACCAAACATGTGACCGTGAAGAATACCGGTGATTTTGCTTGTTTTGTCCGTGTAAAAGCACTGGCAGGAGAAAAATATCAGGATGGCCTGCAGTACAGTGATTCCGATGGAAAGTGGACACCGGGAGAGGAAGGCTATTATTATTACAGTGAGCCGGTCGCTCCGGGAGAGAGCAGTTCGGTTCTGGATATTAAGATCGACAGCAAGGATACAGAAGACAGTTTTAATGTAGTCGTCGTTCAGGAATCCACAAAGGTTTTATATAATGAAAAGAACGAACCGTATGCAGACTGGACACAGATCGCTGATACCAGCGAGACAGCCGGAGAATAGGAGGGTGAGAGATGAGTAAGAAAAAGAGAATGCCCCTTGGGGGACTGACCGTGGCTCTTCTTTCCGCTTCTGTGGTATTGCTGGCAGGAAGTACGGTGGGAAGTGCCAGAGCGGCATTGACTTATTACAGTGAGAACTATGGTGCACAGGTAGAGGTTTCCAATATCGGTGTCAGCCTGGTGGAAAATGACAAGGTGATCAGCAAGAGAGATTACGCATCCAACGGAAAATGGGATGAGGCAACAGGTGATCTGCTGACAGGTCTGAAAGAAGAAAAGATCGTACCGGGAAAACAGTACGAGGAAGCGATCAAGGTGACAAACAGTGGTTCCATCGACAGTTATGTCCGTGTGATCCTGAAGAAGAGCTGGACGAATAAAGAGGGTGTGAAAGATACCACGCTTTCCCCGGATCTGATCGATCTGAATCTGAAAGAGGGAAGTGGCTGGGTGATCGATAAGAATGCATCTACAAAAGAGAGAACCATTCTTTATTATACAGGTATTCTTCCGGCAGGAGAAAGCACACCGGCACTCAGTGATACGCTGACGATCGACGGCAGCATCGCTACCAAGGTAAAACAGGATGTCACAGAAAAAGACGGTTATAAAACCATCACCACAACCTACGCATACGATGGTTATAATTTCCAGCTTGAAGCCGAAGCAGATGCAGTACAGACCCACAACGCACAGGACGCCATCAAGAGTGCCTGGGGTGTGGATGTGGACGTAGACGGCAATGGCAATATCAGCTTACGATAGGAGGGTGCAGAATATGAAAAAGAGAATTTTGTGCCTTGCCATGGCAGCGATCATGGCCGTAGGCATACATACAACAGCATTTGCAGAGACACTGCAGGGCGGTTCTGACTGGAAGGTAGAATTCAACGGCTCCAAGATGAGCAGTAATTTTACTTCCGCAGACATGAAGAAAGATATCTTCCAGTTACAGCCGGGAGATACCATGGAACTTCAGGTAGGACTGAAGAACACCAGTGAGAAAGATGCAGATTGGTATATAACCAACGAAGTATTAAAATCTCTGGAAGACAGCCAGAGCATCGCAGAAGGCGGCGCATATGGTTACAAGCTGACTTATGTGGGACCGGATAAGAAGGAGACCGTATTATACGACAGCGAAACCGTAGGCGGCGAGGATGCCACGAAGGGTGAAGGTCTTCACCAGGCCACCGATGCACTGGAGAAGTATCTGTATCTGGATCGTCTCTCCAAAGGCGATGTAGCTTCTGTCCATCTGACAGTAAAGCTGGATGGTGAGACACAGGGTAATGATTATCAGGATACACTGGCAAGTCTTCAGATGAGTTTCGCAGCCGATCCGGTAACGGTAACAACCGTAACGAAGAAGGGCGAAGACAAAGTTGTCAACAAGACAGTGACCAAGACAGTGCAGACACCGACAAAGAATGTTGTAAGATCCCCGAAAACGGGTGATACCACTCAGATCCTTGCCATCAGTGCGGTAGCGCTGGCAAGCGGTGTGATCCTTCTGATCCTGGCAGTGGTACTGATCAAGAAGCGAAAAGAGGAGAAAGGAGAGGGTCAGAGATGAAAAAAATGTATAAGATAGCCACAGTTCTTCTGGCCTTTTGTTTTCTGCTTGGATCGGTTCCTATGAGTGTTAAGGCAGAGGATTATAAGTATCAGGTAACGATTTTCAGCGGTAAGCAGGGAGCTTTTTCCGGAACTGCAGGTCTGGTAGTAAAGGGAGCAGACTACAGTGTTTCCAATACTGCAGATGCTATCGTGATCAAAGATCTGAATCCCGGAGATACCGTAAGTTTTGAAGCAAGATCCGGTGCAGTAGCGCTGGATAAGGACAGCAAGTATTATGTGCAGGGTATCCGTATCAGTGGACGTGATAATAATGCTGCAGTAGAGAATTCTTCTTTTGAAGTAACCGGAGACCAGGAATACGTAGTAGCATACGGAATCAAAGGCGATCAGGTAGCTTACACCATCAATTATCAGGATGCTAACGGCAACAAGCTGGCAGACAGCCAGACCTTCTATGGTAATGTAGGTGACAAACCGGTGGTTGCATATACCTATATCGATGGTTACACACCGGAATACAGAAACCTGACCAAGACTTTATCTGCCAATGCAGCAGAGAACGTGTTTACCTTTAATTATCTGCCATATGAGACTGTAACCGTGACAACACCGGGACAGACCATCACCAACACTACCGAGCAGACAGTTACCGTACCGGGAGGTACAACAACTATAACCGGTGGAACTACAGGCACAACCGGTGGCACAGGAACCAATGCCAATGGCGGTAACGCAGCAGGCACAACCACCGGAAACGGTGATGCACAGGGCACAGATGCCACAGGTGGAACCGGCAATGGACCTGGTAACGTAACAGATAATCAGGGAACAGAAGGCACAGAAAACGGCGGAACCACCCAGGACGCACAGGGTAACGAAGACACCACCACCATCGGTGATGAAGATACACCTAAAGCAGACCAGGATCTGAAAGATCTGGACGACGAGGATGTACCGAAGAGTGACAAAGACCTGGATGGCAACAAGGAAGTAAAGAAGAGCCTTCCTCTGGTAGCCGGCGTTGGTATCGGCGTAGCAGCACTTGCAGCACTGGCAGCAGGTATTGTGATCGTCAGAAAACGTGTACACAGATAATTAGACAGTGGAAAGAACAGTGAAACTGCTGTATGGAGTAAAAACAAAACTCCATACAGCAGTTTTTTTGTTGTTCACACAAATCAAAGTCGCGAAGGGTATTCTATTTTGCATAAAATAACATATAAAGAAGATTTGCTTTCTTTCACGTAATGTATTATAATATGCATGTATATTTCGCGGAAGGAACGAAAATCATATTTTCCGTGAAAGTGTAATACAACTCAGGGAAGTGGTTGTTTCAGGAGGCTGTAAACAGAAGTATGCAAACATGTGGAACGTATATGAAGAACAAAAAATTGAAGAACCAACAGGTTTTGTATGTAAAAATGTTCGGTGATTTTTCCCTGAAATATCAGGGGAGATCTTTGATCGCAAAGAAGAAAAAAGAGACGCAGTTTGCACTGGTATTGCAGTTGATTTTCCATAGCGGAGAAGAGGGGATCAGCCGGGAACATCTGGAGAAGGTTTTGTTTGGTGAACGGACATTGGACGATGCGAATCATGCGATCCACAGCCTGATTTATAATATCAGAAAGAAGCTGGAGCAGACAGGGCTTCCGAAAGGAAAATATATTATTTCCAGAAGGGGAAGATTTTACTGGGACAAAGAGATTCCGTTTGAAGAGGATGCGCAGTTGTTTGAAGAGTACTGCAGCAGAGCATGCAGGGCAGGAGACTGGGAGGAACGGATGGAGCTGTGCTGGAAAGCTGCTTTGCTGTATAAAGGTGCTTTTCTTAAGGACTCTGAGCAGGAAGGTTGGGTAAAAGAGGAACGGGAGCGTTACCATATCATGTTCCGGAAGCTGATAGAATATATGGCAGAGCTTCTGCGGAAAAAGAAGGCATATATTCAGCTGGAGAAGCTGGGCCGGCATGTATCAAAAGCAGCGCCATATGAAGAAGGGGAACTGCTGGTGATCGAGGCACTGACCGGTATGGGAAGAACGGAACAGGTAGAGATTCTGTATGTGGAAACCGTGGAAAAGTATCGTCAGGTCTATATGGAAGAAGAACTGTGCAAATTAAAGGATTTCCGGAGAAAAATCGAAGAACAGCTTGACCATCCGTATGATATACTGGATAATATACAGGAGAATATGGCAGAACAGCTGGAAAAGGTACAGGAGCCATATCAGTGTAACTGGATGGTGTTCCGGGAGATTTATCATATGGTTGCACGTATGATAGAGCGAAGCGGTCAACAGGTGCAGCTGATGTTATGTACAGTAACGGATATGGAGGAACATCCCATCAGATCCGATGAATGTGCAGAGGTACTGTCACGGTATATATGGGAAAGTATATGCAGAAGTATTCGTGCGGGAGACGTAGTTACCCGTTACGGGAAGGGACAGTATCTGGTGCTTCTGATCAATACAAAACCGGAGGATTGTCAGGAGATCCAGAAACGCATCGATGCACAGTTCCGGAAGAAAGATACCGTGTATGAGATCCGGTACAGCGTGAAGTCTGTCAGAAGTCTGAATAATGCAAAGGATGATCAGAGCCTGTCATAAGGTGTTTTTTGGCAGGCATCGGTTCTGGTACAGGATATGGGAAAAAAGAAGAAAGAAAAAAGAGGGGCACTGGCAGGATGTGCCCGGGTCTGTAAGATATTCGGAACGGTCTGTCTGGTGGCAGTGATTCTTGTATGTCTGCCATTAACCCTTCCGCGAGTCTTCGGGTATGAGATCTATACAGTCATCAGTGGAAGTATGGAGCCGGCGATACCGGTGGGAAGTCTGGTCTATGTACAGCCTGGAGCACCGGAGGATGCCGAGACAGATGATGTGATCGCATTCCACAGTTCTATGGATACGGGAGCGATCATCACACACAGGGTTATCAAAAATGATATAGTAACCGGTCAGATCCACACCAAGGGTGATGCAAATGAAAAAGAAGATCTGTATCCGGTGGGCTATGATTATTACATGGGAAAGGTAGTGTATTCTGTTCCGGTGCTTGGACGGGTACTTGCATTTTTCGTGACATTTCATGGTAAGATCGCAGCGGGAAGTCTGATCGGACTCGCGATTCTGTTACAGATCATCGGTGGAGTGCTGGACTCGGCGGATGAGAAGAAACAGGCAAAAATATCGCAGAAATAGCTTTGCGATATTAGCAGAAAATAGTATAATAACAGTAGCTGTGAAAGATGAGACAGTTACTAAGAAAAGAAGGTAACCGGGGCAGCAGCCTGCAGTTACCTTCTGTGTTATAGAAAGAAGGACAGGTACGATGGGATTTAAAAAAGTTGATGTGAAAACACTCGAGATGAAACCTTTTGAGAAGATCGGTTCCGAATGGATGCTGATCTCCGCAGCAAAAGACGGCAAAGCCAATACAATGACCGCTTCCTGGGGCGGCATCGGCGTTCTGTGGGGTAAGAATGTGGCAACAGTATATATCCGCCCGCAGCGTCACACCAAAGAATTCGTAGATGCAGGTGATACATTTACCATCAGTTTCTTCGGTGGCAAGCACATGAAAGAACTGGGCTACCTCGGCAAAGTCTCCGGCAAAGATGTCCCGGACAAGATCGAACAGTCCGGTCTGCATCTGACAGAAGTAGACGGTCAGCCGGGATTCGAAGAGGCCACACAGGTGTTGGTATGCAGAAAGCTTTACCATGACGAGATCAAACCGGAAAACTTCTATGAAACGGAAGAAGATGAAAGATGGTATCCGGAAAAAGATTATCATACCATGTACATCGCTGAGATCCGGGAGTGCTGGGTGAGAGAGTAAAGCAGAAAGTACAAAAGAAGAGTCGGAATCCTGAAAGGTAAGACAGGTTTCCGGCTTTTTTGCATGGAAGGTGAGGCAGGATTGGCTGTTTCTGGTTGCGGAAGTAAGGAAAAGAGACATATAATAGATGTTGCAGGGTAACTATTCAGTTGCCACTGTCCCGCGAGGTGTTTTGACATGAATATGTCAAAA
>ERZ779870.2107-NODE-2107-length-10830-cov-2.58469_pt1 | contig 10830 bp, 10 predicted proteins | sample MGYA00511247_ERZ779870 | MGnify/ENA primary metagenome ERZ779870 (study PRJEB29588, sample SAMEA2149068) | human gut metagenome | biome: human gut; feature: human-associated habitat; material: faeces | place: Denmark | collected 2008/2010 ...
TAGAAGTTTGTAACTTTTTATAAGTTTTCAGTAACGGTATGAGGAATGAAAATATGAGTAATACAGCGACGATTTCGCAGGGACAGGAGATTTTAGCACTCCAGGATGAACTGACCGGTGCGCTGATCGGTCTTGCCAGATCCTGTGGTAACAATCCAAAGACAGAAAACACAGATGAGATTATCATCGAAGGTCTTGTGCATACGATTACGAACAGCAACACCGGGGCAGCAGCTTTAAAAGCGATGATCGAAAAAGTAAGAGAAGAAAAAAATACCGTCGCATCGGATTGCGCAGTCTGTGCAGCACCGTGTGGCAATACCTCCGAATATGATGTGAGCAATATCTGGAAACACGAAACAGATGTGCGCGGCGTGGAGACTGCAATCCTTTTCGGAATCCGGGAGATGGCAGCCATTATTTACCCGGCGGTCGTTATGGGGAAAATGGATGCAGAAGTGAACGAATTTTTCTACAAGGCACTCTGCATGATCAGTTATGGAATGAGTAAAGAGGATCTGTTACCGGTTGTGCAGGAACTGGGTGAGATGAACCAGAAGTGCAGAGAGCTTCTGGGACAGGTGTAGCAAGAGAAAAGTCTGAAAAATGAGATTTCTTGACAGAGAGCAGGGGATTTGGTATTGTTTAAAAGATGGAAAAATCTGACAGACGAGAAATAAACCGATAGAAAAGAAATGAAATAATAGGAAGCGGGTTGCGTCTGGCAATCCGCTTCTTTTAAAATTGGAAGTTGGACAGTGGCGTAGCGAGTGTAACGTAGCTATGCTTTTAGATTTTAACGAAAAGGAAAAGAGGGAAAAAATGGAACTGAGTATACTTCTGATGGAACAGATTGCAAAATTGTTTATTATGATCTTTATGGGATATGCGGTAGTCAAAATGGGATTGTTGAAAGATGAAGACAGTAAAGTACTGTCAACATTGGTGCTCTATTTGATTGTACCATGTGTGATTCTGAATGCATTTCAGGTAGACTATACGCCGGAAAAAGTAAGTGGACTGGAGCTGGCTTGCATTGCATCGTTATTGCTTCTTTTTATATTACTTCCAATCGTCAACCTGATTGGAAAGGTTCTTCATCTGAATGAAGTGGAAACGATGTCCATTTACTATTCCAATTCTGGAAATCTGATCGTACCACTTGTTGCATTTATGCTTGGAGATAAATGGGTATTTTATGCGTGTGTATTTATGGGACTTCAGACTATCTTTTTCTGGACACACTGTACTTAGTCATGAAAAAGGATTTAATCTGAAGAAAATATTCTTTAATATCAATATCATTACGATTATCATTGCGATTACTTTGTTTTTTGCAAAAATACGTCTGCCGGAAATCATTACAGGAACGCTTAGTTCAGTCGGAGCAATGATTGGACCGGCAAGTATGTTTGTAATTGGGATGCTGATCGGTGGAATGGATTTAAAGAAAGTATTGACGAATAAGAAAGCATATTTCATTTCGTTTATGCGACTGATCGTGATTCCGCTTATTGCGTTGCTTATCCTGAAGGTAAGTGGTCTTGTGGGATGGAATAAAGAAGGAGAAGAAATCCTTTTGATCGTATTTATGGCGGTAATTTCGCCGGTTGCTTCAACTGTTACACAGATGTGCCAGGTATATGACAATGATTCCAGATATGCCAGTACGATCAGTGTGCTGACTACACTTGGAGCGATTGTGACGATGCCTTTGATGGTACTGGTGTTCCAGATGGTGATGTAAAGGAATTAAGCATAAATATATAGTAGTAGAGATGAGAAAGAATGTTCCTGGGGATGGGGATGTTCTTTTTTTATACCTAAAAATAGTTGGTTTTAGGAAAGAATTATATGGATATAAATAAAAACTAAGGAAAATGTTACATAGATAATTTAAAAGGAAAAGTGATAAAAAAGAATGAAATTGTTAAAAACATACAAAAAATACAGTGTTAAATTGCTAAATATGACAAAAATAAATAATGGTATTTACATTTTAAAAACCAGGTTGTATATTATAGGAAAAGGAACTGGTCATGACGACATGACATCATAACAAAGGAGGAAGAAAAATGAAAAAAAGAGTAGTACAGGCATTGGGATGTATACTTGCAATGACGATGGTAGTAGGAAGTCTGACAGCATGCGGAGGAAAATCTGAGAAAAAAGCAGAAAAAAAAGCAGGAAGCGATGTAAAGGTCGCAATTATATGTTCAGCTGCTGGACAGAATGATAATGGATATAATCAATCCGCAGTAGAAGGCGCAAAAAAAGCTGCTGACGAATTTGGTATTGAATATAAGGTTGTTGAGCCGACAACAGGTGTACCACAGGCACTGGAATCATTAGCTGATGATGGATACAATGTAATTTTCAATCTGGAATATGACTTTGAAGCTTTGATCCAGGGAACCGGTGGAGCGCAACCAATTGCAGAAATGTATCCAGATACAACATTTGTATGTGTAAATGATAATCCGAATCAGGATGAAGACGGAAATACAATTCATGATAATGTAATCAGTGTTCTGTTTGACGTACATCAGGCATCTTTCGTAGCAGGTGCACTTACTACATTGGTAAATGAAAATGCAGAAACTTTATTTGGTACAGATGGTTATAATTTCACACCTGCAGATAATGGCGGACGATCCGTAGGATTTATCGGAGGAACTAATTCAAATGGTATCACGGTATTCTCTTATGGATATATCGAAGGTATCAACTATGAAGCTGAAAAGCTGGGTGTAAATTATGATTACTATGCAAAATATGATGCAGGATTTGCTGATTCTGCAACAGGAAGTACAGTAGCAGGAACATATTATAATCAGGGAGCAAATATTGTATTCTCAGTAGCTGGTTCTGTAGGTGATGGTGTTGCATCAAAGGCAAAAGAAGAAGGAAAGCTTGCAATTCAGGTAGATGCTAACAAAGATGATCAGCAGCCAGGATATGTTCTGACAAGTGTTATTAAAAATACAGAAGTACCTGTATATGACATTGTAAAAGAAGCAGTAAATGGAAAGATTGATAAGATGGATCGTGCACAGACATATTCATTAGCATCAGGCGCAGCTTCTATTACAGATCTTTCAGAAATCAGCAAACATATACAGGATAGCGGAAAAGACAAATGGGAAGAAATCAAAACTGAAATCAAAGATGTAGAAGACAAGATTTCAGATGGAACAATTGTAGTAACGGATGCGCAGAGTGGAGAAGAATTCGATGCTTCTAAATGCCCGAATGTTACAGTAAAATAGTTGTTTTGACAGAAAGGAAGCAGCAATATGAACAGCATGATACAGACGGTTGATCTGACCAAAAAGTTTAACGATTTTGTCGCAAATGATCATATTAATCTGGATGTAAAAGAACAGGAGATTAAATGTATTGTAGGTGAAAACGGTGCAGGAAAATCTACAATGATGAATATGCTCTACGGATTGCTGCAGCCAACAAGCGGAAAAATCCTGATCCGGGGGAAAGAAGTTACACTGAACAGCCCGGTTGATGCGATTGCAAACGGGATAGGGATGGTGCACCAGCATTTTAAGCTGGTGCCGTCTCTTACCGTATATGAAAATATACTGTTGGGTGCGGAAATTACACAGAAAAAAGGCGGAATGAAAACTCCGTTTATCGATCAGAAAGAGGAAATTAAAAGAGTTGAGAAACTGATTCAGGAAAATCATCTGGAATTAAATGCAACAGATAAGATTGAAGATATATCTGTCGGTGGACGTCAGAGAGTAGAAATTCTGAAGATGTTATACAGAAATGTAGACATATTGATTCTGGATGAGCCGACAGCCGTACTTACACCACAGGAAGTTGATGAATTGATTGCAACGCTCAAAAATCTAAAAGAGCAAGGAAAAACAATCATTGTTATTACACACAAATTAAGGGAAGTAATGGAACTGGCAGACAGTATTACTGTAATAAAACAGGGAAAAGTTGTTGGAAATGTATTAAAGAAGGACACAAGTGAACGAGAACTGGCACAGATGATGGTCGGAAGAGATGTTGTTCTTACTGTAAATAATGCACGAAAACAACAAGTTGAATCAGAGATTATGTACAAAGCAGAAAATCTTACGACGGTGAATGACTATGGAAAAGAAGTTGTATCAGATATGTCATTTGAAGTGCATAAAGGTGAGATCCTTGGAATAGCCGGTGTTGAAGGAAACGGACAGTCAGAGCTTGTAAAGCTTATGACTGGTTTGATGGAATCGACGAGAGGAACAGTATTTTTTGACGGTAAAGATATTACAAACTGGTGGCCGGAAAAATTAAGAAAAGCAGGAATTGGAATTATTCCTGAGGACAGATATGCACAGGGATTGTGCCGGGAAATGACGGTTTCCGATAACTGTATAGCAGGATATCACGGAGAAAAAGATGTTTGTAAACGCGGACTTTTTAATAAGAAAATAATCAATGCCAAAAGAGATAAATATATTAAAGAATTTGATATCCGTCTTGGTGATGTGAATGGCAATATAGGCAATTTGTCAGGAGGAAATGCACAGAAAGTTATCATTGCAAGAGAGCTTTCTGCAAATCCCAAACTTCTGATTGCCTGCCAGCCAACGCGAGGCGTTGATATCGGATCTATTGAATTCATACATAAACAGATTCTGAAATTCAGGAATGCAGGAAATACTGTTATCCTGATTTCAAGTGAGCTTTCAGAAATTATGAGTTTATCTGATCGGGTAATTGTTATGTATAAAGGTAAGATTTCAGGTGAAGTATCACCGAAAGAAGTGTCTATGCTGCCATGGGACTTTTGATGGCTGGAATTGGAAAGGAGGAACAGGATCATGAAAAAGAAAGATAGTATTATAAAAGGAATCGTCAATTCTGTACTTCCGGTAATTCTTGCATTTGCATTTGGAGCAATTATTATTGCGGCGATCGGGGAAAGTCCGCTGGAAACATACGGGGTACTGATCAGAAAATCACTTTTAACAGAGAAAGGATTTATGAATACATTGCATTATGCATCACCTCTCATTCTGACAGGGCTTGCAATTGCAATTACATTCAAAGCAAATCTGTATAACATGGGTGTGGAAGGCCAGATGCTTTTAGGAGGATTCTTTGCAGGAATCACTGGAGCATATCTTAATATTTCCAATCCATTTATAAGCAAACTGATCTGCTTTTTAGTTGCAATTGTCTGTGGAATGTTATTTGCGCTGATTCCGGCAATTTTAAAAGCGAAATGTAATGTAAATGAGATGGTTGTGACTTTGATGTTAAACTATGCAGTTTCAAAGACTCTGGAATTTTTAACAACTGGTGTATTCAAAGATAAGAGTGCAGGTTATGTGGCTACACCTACGATTAAAGAGAATGTGATGTTCAAAAGATTTGGAGCATCAAGAATGACCATGTTTTTTGTGATTGCAATGATTATTCTGGTAATTATGTATTTTGTTATGAAGAAATCAAAACTGGGATATGAAATTACAGCTATTGGAAAAAATCCGGAATTTGCAGAAGCAACAGGTATGAATGTCGGAAAGAAAATCATTATTATGATGTTGATAAGTGGTGCACTTTCCGGTGTGGCTGGAGCAGGATGGATGTTAAGTGATCAGTTTAAATATACACTGACATTTTCTGCAAACCCTGGTCTTGGATGGGATGGTATGCTGATTGCTCTGCTCGGTGGACATTCGCCAATTGGAATTTTGATCGCGGCAATCTTTTATGCTGCATTAAAAACCGGTAGTGACAGCATCAATATGTATACTGCAGTTCCGAAAGAAATCGTTGCAATTATTCAGGGAATGATCATTCTGTTCCTGGCAGTTAAGTTTATTGGTGATAAAACAAGCGTATTTAGTCGTTTTAAAAAGGCGAAAAAGGAGGATGCATAATGGAATTATTAAATAGTATTTTGTATGACACAGTATACCATAGTGCTCCTATTATTCTATGCGTGATCGGTGGAATATTTGCATATAAAGCAAATGTATTGAATATCGCACTGGAAGGAATGATGCTGAATGGAGCATTTATTTCAGTGTTAGTCGAGTATCTGACAGGAAGTGTGGCTCTGGCAGTGATTGCCGCAATCGTAACGACTTTATTGTGGGGACTTGTATTTTCATTTTTAGGAATTACTTGTAATGGTAATGTTATTGTTATCGGTCTTGGAATTAACTTGATTGTTCCAGCGATTGCAAAATTTGTACTGAAAGTTATGGAGCTTGCTAATATCAGTCTTCAAGATGTAGGAGTTGCAGATTTTAAGATCAATATACCGGGCATCAAGAGTATTCCGCTGATTGGTGGAATCGTAAGTGGTCATCCGGTTATTACATATCTGGCATTTATTGGAATTGCGGCAGCAGCTATTCTGATGTACAAAACAAAATTTGGAATCTATGTCAGAGTTGTTGGTGAAAATGAAGATTCAGCGATCAGTCTTGGACTGAAAACACAGAAATACAAATATATTGCTGTTCTGATTGGAGCATTTTGCTGTGCATTAGCCGGAATCAATTTATCAATGGAGAGAATGGCAATGTTTACAAGTGATATGACAGCAGGACGAGGCTTTATTGCAATTGCAGCAATTTATTGTGGACAGGGGAAACCGGTACAGTCTTCACTCTATGCAATCTTATTCGGTGTTGCAAGATCACTTGCAGTCAATTTAAGTGTATATGCAGGACCGGCAGCAGGAATGTTCGATACAATTCCATATATCATCATGGTAGCGGTGCTTGCAGTTGTTTCATTTATGAAATTTAAGGATGTTAAGGTAAGAGGATACAAGTTCGACTAAGGGGGAGGAAAATGGCAAAGACAGCATTGATTATTGTGGACATGGTTCGCGATTTTACGGATCCGGAAGGTCTGGTATTTTATCCTGAGAATCAAAAGATTCTTCCACGGATTAAAAAGGTTCTGGATGAAAGCCGGAAACATGAACTGCTGATTGTTTTTTTACAGCACTGTAACAGAAAAGATAAAGTAGATAAAAAAGCACAGTCCATGAGACCAAATTGTATAGAAGGGACTTTTGGAATTGAAATTGATCCAATGTTGGAAGTTGATGAAAAGAAAGATTATGTCATCCGAAAGAGAAGGTACAGTGGATTCTTCGGCACAGACCTGGATCTGGTATTGCGGGAAAATGAAGTGGAAAATGTAGTCGTTGTTGGAACGAAAACAAACTGCTGCATTCGGGCAACGGTGACAGATGCATTTTATCTGAATTACAACCCATATGTTATCCGGGAATGTGTGGCAACGAATTCAGAAACAGTTAATGAAGTTCATCTGACAGATATTGATAAGTATCTGGGAAAAGTCATCGATATGAATACATTCAGCAAGATGCTGGAAGAGGGACAGTTGTAGGAGGCACGGATAATGAAAGTAGATGTTCTGACAAGCGGCTATGTAAGTATGGATCACATTATAAAAATAGCAACACCTGCCAAAGTGGGATTTACATCACTGGTTACAAATAAATCCAATTCAAAAATTTTTTACGGAGGCTGTTCTGTAAATATTGCCTATGCACTTTGCCGGCTTGGAATGAAGGCAATGCCAGTTTTAAGAGTAGGCGGAGATTATGAAAGTAATGGTTTTAAAAAGTTTCTGGAAGAAGGAAATGTACCACAGGATGGGATTACACAAATAGCAGAGGAAGCAACCAGTGTATGTTATTTGTTACAGGATAATAATAACGATCATATTACCATATTTTATCCTGGAGCAATGGATGGAAGATATGCACAGAAAATGAAAGACAGCTTGTTTGAAACGGCAAAGCTGGGAGTGATAACCGTTGCATCAAGACCAGACAATGAAGAGTTTTTTGCAAAATGTAAAAAGCATCATGTACCGGTAGTTTTTGGAATGAAAGATGATTTTGATGCATTTCCAGAACCATTTTTGAAACAGTTGTTAACAGAAAGCAAAATCATTTTCACAAATGAAGTAGAATGTGAAATTATTGAAAAGCTTTTCGGACTAAATACGATTACAGAGCTGTTTAAAATTGGAAAAGCAGATATTATTGTGACAACTCTGGGAAAAGACGGAAGCATTTGTTATGTGCGGGAAGACGGAAAAATACGGAAAGAAGAGATTGGAATTTGTCAAGTGGAACAGGTAGTAGATGCAACTGGATCGGGAGATGCTTACATGGCAGGATTTGTTTATGGATATTTACATGGATATTCTCCGGCAGACTGCTGTAGGCTTGGAAGTGTATTATCTTACTTTGTTTTACAGGCAGAAGGGTGCTGTACAAATGCGCCAACAGAACAGGAATTATTACAGAAATTTGAAACATTACGCTGAAAGGGGAAATGCAGATGAGTACATTATATATGGGAGCAAGCGAAGAAACGGTTGCGAAATATGTACTTTTTTCGGGAGATCCATGGAGAGTAGAAGTTGTAAAAAAGTATTTGGATAACCCCAAAAAAGTTGCATTCATGAGAGAGTTCAATACATATACAGGAACCTATAAAGGAGTAGAGATTACAGTAACGTCGACGGGAATCGGGGCACCGTCCGCAGCGATTGCGATGGAAGAGATGTATGAGTCTGGAATGCAGGTCGCTGTAAGAATGGGGACAGTAATGTCTATGCAGGATGATATGCTGGGACATTTTATGATTCCGATTGCCGCAATGAGGCGAGAAGGAACCAGTCAGAGTTATGTAGATTTGAGTTATCCTGCAGTCGCAGATGTTGAGCTTGTTAATGTGATGAATGAAACAGTTCAGCAGATGGGAAAACGTTATCTGAATGGATTGAACTGTACGATGGATGGTTTCTACAGTTGCATGCATGATTCCAAGTTTTCTCTGGAATGTGGACGGGATATGTCAAAGACATTTGAAGAGGTTAAGAAACTTGGAGTAACAGGAATTGACATGGAATCCTCCTGTATTTTGACGCTGGGACGTTTGATGGGAGTTAAGACCTGTATTTTAACAGTTGTTACAGTGCTTGAAAATTTGAAGGAAACTTTAAAAGGACAGGATCGGGTGGATGCAGAGGATCTGCTTTGCAGAACAGCATTGGAAGGAATTTATAATTATCATATAAAAAGAGAGGATGGTAAAAATGAGTAAAGAAATACTTACCTTAAATTCACAGACAGTAATCGGAATGGTGCATTGTCTTCCTCTTCCGACGACAGCAGGATTTGATGGAGATTATCAGCGAATTATTGATCGTGCAGTTCAGGATGCGGTTACGCTTGAAAAAGCAGGGGTAGATGCTGTTATTGTAGAAAATATGGGGGATACACCTTTTTCCGCTTTTTTAAATAAAGCACAGGTAGCGGCGCTTACAGCTGCAGCATATGCTGTGAAACAGGCAGTTCAGATTCCAGTAGGACTTGACGCAGCGTTTAATGACTGTGAAGCAGATATTGCGATTGCTGCAATGGTAGGAGCATCCTTTATCAGAGTTCCAGTATTTGTGGATACAGTATTGTTTACAGATGGAATTATTCAGCCATGTGCAAAGAAATGTATGGAATATCGCAAGATGATGGGACAGGAAAATGTTAAAATTCTTGCCGATGTGCAGGTAAAACATGCGCATATGTTAAGAGAACATATTACGATTGAGCAGTCAGCAAAAGATGCTGCATCAAACGGAGCAGACGGAATTATTGTTACAGGTACACAGGTTGGAGAAGAGACACCACTGGATCTGATTAAGAGAGTGAAAAATGTTGTAAATCTTCCGGTGTTTGCAGGAAGTGGTGTAAATGCAGAAAATATTCATGATCAGCTTCAGACAGCAGATGGTGCGATTATCGGTTCCAGCTTGAAAGACGGAGGAATTTTAACAAATCCAATCTCTTATGAACTGGTTAAGAAAGTATTAGACGGATTGAAATAGAGAAAGGCAGGAAGATAAAAATGATGCGACCAATGAAACTTGCAGGATCAGAATTGATGTTTGGAGAAGGAAGTCTTGCATATATTAAGACAATTAAAGCAAAAAAAGTCAGTATTGTTATTGGCGGACATAGTATGGAAAAGAGCGGAATGCTGGCAAAGGTAGAAGGATATTTTAAAGAAACCGGTGCTGAAACAATGGTTATCAGAGGCGTAGAACCAGATCCGTCTTTTGAAACTGTACTCAGAGGAAGAAATGAAATGCTGGAATTTGAACCAGATCTGATTGTCGGACTTGGCGGTGGATCAGCAATGGATGCTGCAAAAGCAATGTGGATCTTTTATGAACATCCGGAACTGACTCAGATGGAAGATATTCTTCCGCCGAATGAATTTCCGAAATTACGAGGTAAAGCAAGAATGTGTTGTATTCCTTCAACAAGTGGAACAGCGAGTGAAGTTTCACGTTCTATCGTAATTTCAGATAATGAAAAAGGATTAAAGCATGGTGTTGGAAATATGGAAATGATGCCGGATATCGCAATCTGTGATCCGGAAGTAACAATGTCTATGCCGGCTAAGATTACCGCAGAGACAGGAATGGATGCGCTTACCCATGCACTGGAAGCACTTGCTTCAAACCGTGCAAATTATCTGTCAGATATTCTTGCAAGCCAGGCAGCCCAGGATATTATGGAAACTTTACCGACTGCATATGAGAATGGCAATGATATAAAAGCAAGAGAGACTATGGTACAGGCATCTATGGTAGCTGGAATTGCATTTACCAATGTATCGCTTGGAATTGTACATTCTATGGCGCATACAATCGGTGGTATTTTCCATGTATCACATGGTCTGGCAGACGCCATTATTTTGCCGTACATCATCAGATATAATGAGCAGAATGAAACTGCGAAAG
>ERZ779870.2119-NODE-2119-length-10766-cov-3.37606_pt1 | contig 10766 bp, 10 predicted proteins | sample MGYA00511247_ERZ779870 | MGnify/ENA primary metagenome ERZ779870 (study PRJEB29588, sample SAMEA2149068) | human gut metagenome | biome: human gut; feature: human-associated habitat; material: faeces | place: Denmark | collected 2008/2010 ...
ATTTTCCCTACGGGATCATCTGCCCAAGAACCGCGCCGAACTGGGCGAGAAGGGCGCTCTGGGCCTGTACCATCGAGAGGATGTCGGGACCAGCGGGGGCGTGCTGCACAAAACGTCCCGACTTGAGCTCTTCGCCGCTCTCGTTCACGAGGCTCCAGCCTGCGTCGAGGATGACGCTGCCGTTGGGCGCACCGTCAAAACGGGCGATATCCACGGCAATGCGCCACTGGAAAGGCTGCTGCGAACGCATGGGAGAGGCCAGCCCTTTGCGGGGGGTCAGGGATGCGGACACGGCGTCGCAGAGCACCCGGGTCACGCCCTCGCCGAACGGCTCGCTCCAATGGTTGAACTCGGCCAACTCGACTTTGACGTCATTGCCGTCGCGCAGGAAGAGCTGGGGCCTGTCCAGATAGCCCGGAATGGACACGGGTCCGATGGCGACGCGTGGCCCGGAGATTTTTTCTTTGCCGGACTGGACCACATTTTCCACGGGGGAGGACAGCATGTAGAAATCGGGGCGTGGGCTGCGGCCGAGGGAACAGCCGCCAGCGGTGAGCAGTCCGGCCAGCGCCAGCAGGGCCAGCAGCAGGGAAGGGGCGCGCTTTTTCATATGGCTTCCTTTTTCCTTTAAGATGGGTAGCAAATGACCATGCTCAAGCGGCACAGCGTGTTTCCTTCATTGGCATAGGCGTGTTTCCGATCCGCCTTGAAACGGATGGAGTCGCCATCGGCGATCCCCCAGCGTTCGCCGTCGAGCAGTACGGTCAGCGCGCCGGAAAAAACAGTGATGAACTCCTGCGTCCCTTCGGGGTGCGGTTCGGCGTCAAGCCGGACGCCGGGGTCCAGCTCAATGGCATACATCTCGAACCCCCGGGAACTGTCGAACGGAAAGACGGGATAATTCCTGTATTTTCCGTCTGTTTCAACAAAAGGCGTTATGGCGGAACGCGGGACGACTTCGACGTCCGTTTCCGGGCGCATCATGAGCGAAGTAAATGAAATCTTGAGCCCGTTCGCGATCTTCCAGAGCGTCGAGATGGTCGGGTTGGTCACGCCGCGTTCGATCTGGCCGAGCATGCTTTTGCTCACTCCGGAACATTTCGCTACGGCGTCAAGGCTGAGCTTCCTTTCTTCCCGCAGGCGTTTGAGGTTCTCCGCTACGATGTGGCCGATATTTTCCAAGGGCGTTATCCTGTCCATGTTTGACATTATAGTGCACAGATCGTATGCTCTATCGCACAAACTCAAAGGAGCTTCCACCATGCCGTCGATTGCCGCTTTCCTGTCCTTCGCGTGCATCATGTCCTTTACGCCAGGCCCCAACAATATTATGGCGCTTTCCAGCGCGAGTGCGTACGGGCTCCGGAAGGGGCTCCGTTTCTGCTTCGGCGTCCTGCTGGGCGTTCTGGGGCTCATGACGGCATGTGCGCTGTTTGGCGCGGCGCTGTTCCGGTTTTTGCCCGACGTGGAACCCACAATGCGTGCCGTCGGCGCGGCGTATATCCTCTGGATGGCCTTTGGCGTCTGGCGGTCGGGATCAGGAAACGAAGATTCCCGCCTTGTACCGGTCAACGGCGTCGTTTCAGGGATGCTGCTGCAATTCGTCAACCCCAAAGGCATCCTCTATGGGATAACCGCCTTCTCGTCCTTTGTGCTTCCTTACTACGATTCCTTTATGGCTTTGGCTGTTTCCATCGGCGTGCTCTCGGCTGTCGCCTATGCCGGGACATGTTTTTGGGCGCTTTTTGGAGCCGTATTCCGCCGTTTCCTCCAGAACCACCATACCGCCGCCAACGCGAGCATGGCGCTCCTGCTGGTGTGGTGTGCCGCATCCCTGTATACCTAATTATCTCAAATGGATGTAATCCGCTTCCGCGTCCTTGGGCTCATCGCGTCATGTTTAAGGATACAGTACTGTGCCCAATCAAGCGCGGAAACAGGACTTTGCTTTCAACCCGGTCCCACCACGATTTGAACTTCCCGACACCCTACCAGTCGAAAGTCTTTGGTAGAGGAGGGGACCCCTTTCTGGAGAAAGGGGGCTCCTCCCCTCCCCAATACGTTCCTTTACCGCACCTTCCCGCGCAGCACTGCTTCGGGATTGCGTTCAAGCGTGTTGGCGAACACGCGAACGGCCCGGGCCGCTTCGGTGATTTCGCGGATGGCCTGATTCAGTTCGATGACGGTCGTACTGTTTTTGCTGACCACGCCACGGGCGGAAACGACAGTCATCTCCGTCTCTTTGGCTACGTTGTCGATGCGGCTCAGGACATGCGACGCCTGTTCCAGCGCCGCGGACAGCCGCTTGTCCGTATCCTGCGCCAGCTTTGTATACGGTTCTGCAAGCCCGCGGATGCTCGTCAGCGTCTTGTCGAGGTTGGTCCCGATATCCTGAAGCTGGACCACCAGCTTGTCGATGTGGCCGATCAGCTGTTCCGTCCCAGAATTGCTCAGGATTTTTTTGACGCCTTCCGTAATGTCGAGGACATTCGAGGCGATGTCGTCATACGGCAGCGTCGTGAGCGTTTGCAGGATGTTGTCGAATTGCGACGGGATGGTGGGAATCTCGGGCACGTCGTCGTATTCTTTGACTTCCTTGATAGGATAAGGGATCTGGCTTCTGGGGTAGAAATCCATCTCGATCATGAGCTGGCCGGTGAGCAGGCTCTGGGTCGCCAGCGTTGCCCGCAGGCCGTGGCTGACCAGGCGATCGAGATATTCTTTTTTGGATATGTCGCCGTCGGAAACGGAAAACCGCCCTTCGTCCTTTTTGTTCAGTTCGATGAACACCGGCGTCTGGAACACTAAATTATCAAGGTCGCCCGTGAGCCGGATTTCGACGACGCGCCCCACCGGGACGCCGCGGAACAGGACCGGAGAGCCTACGGAAAGCCCGCTGATGGAACCGTCGAAAAAGAGCACGTAACGGCTTGTCGTCTGGAACAGCTTGCCTGAGCCGAAAACGGCGATAGCGAGCAGCAGGAGGGCTGTGGCCCCGACGACGAAGGCTCCGATGAGGGTTTTGTTGGCTGACTTGCTCATGAGCGGTATCCTTTGGAGGAGGTGGGGCAGGAGTCGGTTTTGCCGCGGTTCAGGAAACGGACGATGTCGGGGTGCGCCTGATCGCAGCGAAGGACATGGGGATCGCCGCCCGTGATCATGGTGTGGGTCGCCGCATCAAGGAATACGCTGTTGTTGCCGATGGTAAAGATGCTGTCGAGATCGTGGGTGACGACCACGACGGTCATGCCCATGTTCTCCTTGAGTTCGAGGATGAGCTCGTCCAGCAGGGCGGCGCTGACCGGGTCGAGCCCGGCCGAAGGCTCGTCAAAGAAAACGATTTCGGGGTCCATCGCCAGCGCGCGGGCGAGCCCGGCGCGTTTGCGCATACCGCCGCTGATTTCGGACGGGTAATAATCCTCGAATCCGGCAAGGCCGACGAGCGCGAGTTTGAGGGAGGTCTGTTCCCTGATCTCGGCGGAGGAAAGCTTCGTATAGCGCTGCAAGGGCAGGGCCACATTCTCGGCGAGGGTCATGGAGCTCCACAGAGCGCCGCTCTGGAAGAGCAGGCCCACGCCGCTGAGAAGTTTTTGGCGCTCGCTTTCGGTCCCGGCCCAAAAGTCCTGTCCCCTGTAGAGCACTTGCCCCTTTGTAGGCTGGAGCAGGCCCACGAGGACGCGCAGGAGCGTGCTTTTGCCGCATCCGCTCGGCCCCATGATGATGAATACGTCCTGACGGTTTATCGTGAAGTTGAGATCCTTCTGCACGACGTAGCTGCCGTAGCCGACCGTAAGGTCCCGCGCTTCGATGATGGGTGTGGAGGTATTCATATATTCAAAATATTGCAGAGGATGGTGAGGACAGCCGTGGACAGCACGATGCCCACGATGGAATAGACCACGGCCGAGGTGGTCGCCTTGCCGACTGCTTCGGCGTTGCGGCCGCAGCGCAGGCCCTGGTAACAGCCGGTTATGGCGATGAGCATACCGTAGACCGCGCCGTGCACCATGCCCACCCAGAGGTTGTTGATGTTGAACCCTTTCTGGGTAAATGTATAGTATTCCATGGGATCAAGGCCGAGTATCCCGACGCCGACGATGAAGCCGCCCATGATGCCCATGAAGTCGGAATAGAGCACGAGCAGCGGGGTCATGGCGGTAAGGGCGAGGACGCGGGGCATGATGAGGTAGTCGGAAGGGGCCACGCCGAGCGTGGTGAGAGCGTCGATTTCCTCATTGACCTGCATGGTCCCGATGACGGCGGCATAGGAGGCGCCGGTGCGGCCCGCGAGGATGATGCCGGTCATGATCGCGCCCATGATGCGGGTCATGCTCACGGCCACGAGGCTGGAAACGTAGATTTCCGCGCCGAACATCTTGAGCTGGATCACGCCGACGAAGGCGAGGATCAGGCCCACGAGCAGGCTGATCAAAGAGACGATGGGCAGGGCGTCCACGCCGCTTTCCTGAACGGCGAGCCAGACGTTTCCCGACGTGCAGGAAGAGCGGCCCCGGAACAGCCTGCCGGCGCTGAGGACAAGTTCGCCGATAAAATCGAAAATGTCGCGTGCCATGCGGGGCACCGCCAATGTAAAGCCGCCGACCCGTTCGAGGAAGGTCGTCTTTTGGGCCTTACGCTGCGCGGCGGTGTTCGGGGGGACCGCAAGGGCCAGCTTGGTCAGGTTGCGGATGCCCTCGGGGAGGCGGGCGTCATCGAGCGGGATGTTGTGTTCCTTGGCGAGGGTGACGAGCCGGGTGGTGACGACGAGCACGCCGCTGTCCCATTCGCCGAGAGCCTCGCCGAGGAGTTCGACGCTGCGGGCCTCTTTGAGGAGCCTCTCCGTTTCACGCAGCGCTTCGTCACGTTCCGTAAAAAAGTTCGGCCCAAGCAGGTCCCGTTTCCACTCGCCGCTGAAAATGACGCGCAGGACGCCCTCCGAGCTCTCGGCGCGTAACGCGCCTCCGAGCGAGGCGGACGCCCTGCTTTTTGTCATCGGTTCGGCTGCCATCGTCAGGCGGGCTTGCGGCTGACGGATACTTTGGCGGGGCGCAACAGGCGGTCTTTCAGGCGGTAGCCGCGCTGGTGCAGGGTGCTGACCAGGCCGGGTTCCATGTCATCCCGCTCTTCATAGGAAACGGCATCATGGACATCGGGGTTGAAGGGCTCGCCCACTTCCCCGGCAACGTCGAAACCGTGGTTCTTGAGCGCGTCGAGGAGCAGCTTCCGGGTCATGATCACGCCGGTGAGCAGGCTTTTACAGGTTTCGTCGCTGCCGCCGTATTGAATGGCGAGATCAAGGCTGTCCAGCGCGGGCAGGAGATCCTTGAGCACCGGCTCGCTGGCGTAGCGCATGTATTCGTCATGGTCACGCTGGATGCGTTTCTTGAAATTTTCCATCTCCGCGAGGGCGCGCAGCCGGGTTTCGTCCGCTTCGGCCTTGACCGTGCAAGTGGGGCAAATCTCTTCGCGGAACTGCTCCTCAAGCGTTTTTTCAGGGGCCTGCGCGGTTTCCGCGAGGTTCTCTTCGGTGGCGTCGTTCTGTCCCTTTTCGGTCTGGGGATCACGTGTATCGGTCATGCTAGCTCCTTAATGATCATATTCGGCGACGCGCCGTCTCCGTGACGCATCTGCCAACACTCTATATAGGACTGAACCCGTATTCGGCAACACTTACCTTGCTTCGGCAAGCCAGCAGCAGACCTCCCGGGCGCCGTCGGCCCCGGCGGATTCGATGACGGGCGGAGTCTTGAAACAGCGTTCATGCGCTTCCGGGCAGCGCGGCCGGAAGGGGCACCCCTGCGGGAGATCGCCGGGCGAGGGGACTGTGCCGGGGATGGCGTCCAGCTTCGCCGAAGGGGGCGTGTCAAGCGTGGGCGCGGAGCGGATAAGGCCCCAAGTATAGGGATGGCGCGGTTCGGCGAACAGAGCCCGCACGGGCGCGCGCTCCACGATGCGCCCGGCATACATGACGCCCACTTCGTCGGCCATTTCCGCCACCACGCCGAGATCGTGGGTGATGAGCAGAAGCCCCATGCCGCGCTCGCGGGAAAGATCGCCGAGCAGGGCGAGTATCTGGCCCTGTATGGTCACGTCGAGGGCCGTGGTCGGCTCGTCGGCGAGCAGGAGGCGGGGTTTGCAGGCCAGCGCCATGGCGATCATGACGCGCTGGCGCATACCGCCGGAAAGCTGGTGCGGGTAGTCGCGGACGCGCATGTCCGGCGCGGGTATGCCGACCAGCCGGAACAGTTCCACGGCTTCGGCGAGCGCGGCCTTCTTTGACAGGCGCAGGTGACGCATCAGCGGCTCCGCGACCTGCTCTCCCACCCGGATGACCGGATTGAGCGAGGTCATGGGTTCCTGAAAGATCATGCCGATGTCGCGTCCCCGCACGCGTTCCATCGCGGATTCGGACAATTCGGCGAGATCGCGGCCTTCAAAGAGGATGCGCCCGGCGGCGAGGCGCCCCGGTTCGGGGATGAGGCGGAGCAGGGACAGCGCCGTCATGCTCTTGCCGCAGCCGGATTCCCCCACAAGGCAGAGCGTGCGCCCCGGATGCAGCGTGAACGACACGTCGCGCACCACGTCGAACGGGCGTTCGCAGGCGTCGAACCGCACGGTGACGCCTTCCGCCTGCAACAGCGGGGCGGAGGAGGCCGGGATTGGGGAAGATGCGTTTGCGGAAAGGGACATGGGGCGCTCCGAAGAAAGTTGCGAATAAAAAAAGTATAGACGAGATGCGGGTTAAGGGCAAGAAACCGGGGATGCCGGGCAAAATGTTCTCATGCCGCAATTGACATTTATTTTCAAAAATCTATAGAAAGGGCAGATCCAATTGGTATCATAAGGGAGTGGGTATGGACGCGGAACCTGTTTTCATCACTGGAAGCGTTTTTTCGTGGGAATCCCTGCTCGTCGTGTCGATCATCGTTGCGGCGTGGTTTGTATGCCGCAGGATCAATGTCATGAAACGTCCGGTATGCAACGGCGGCTGCGCCGGTTGCCACGGGGCCCGTCAGGGCCGGGGATGTGCTTTCCCAGAGGGGCGGCGACGCCGGATGTGACGATAAAGTTGAAGCTGGGGGACAATATGTTTGGATTTTGCCATAGAAAGCGCGGAGGGCATGATTGCGCCGAAGCCCGTTCGTGCGGCGGCGAAGGCTGTCCCATCTCCAAGGAGATGCGGGAAGCCGGGCTCATTTCCCTGCGCAGGATGAAGGAGGGGCAGAAAGCCCGCATCGCCCATGTGCAGGCCAGCGGCGAGCTGGGGCGGCGCATCCGGGACATGGGGCTCATCCCCGGCGCGGAAGTGGAAGTGGTGGGGCGCGCCCCGCTGCGCGATCCGGTGGCCCTGCGCCTGCCGGGGTTCACGCTCAGCCTCAGGAACAACGAAGCCGACTACATCGTCGTCGAACCGCTGGAACAGGCGGGCTGAGGCGTCATGGATCCGCAGCTTACCATAGCCCTCGCGGGCAATCCGAATTCGGGCAAGACGACGGCCTTCAACGCGCTGACCGGTTCGCACCAGCATGTGGGCAACTATCCCGGCATTACCGTGGAGAAGAAGGAAGGCTTCATCAAGATGCCTTCCGGCCGGTGTGTGCGCTTCATCGACCTGCCGGGGACGTATTCCCTGACCGCCTACACGCAGGAGGAGACGGTCGCCCGGCATGTGCTGGCGCAGGAACGGCCCGACGTGGTCATCGACGTGCTCAATGCGGGCGCGCTGGAGCGCAACCTCTACCTGACCATCCAGCTTCTGGAACTCGGCGTTCCCGTGGTGCTGGCCCTGAACATGATGGATGAGGCCGCCAAGCAGGGCATGACCATCGATATCGAGCGCCTGTCGCAGCGTCTGGGCTTCCCGGTCATGGCGACCGTGGCCCGCACGGGCGAAGGGCTGCCCGAACTCTTGAAGGCGACGGAAGCCTATATCGAAACCAAGCGCGGCGAGCCGTGGGAGCCGCTGCATATCTCGTATGGGCCCGATCTTGATCCCGTGCTGCGGGATATGGAAGCCGCCATTGCCGAGGCCGGGCTGCTGGCTTCGGAATATCCGGCGCGGTGGGTCGCGCTCAAGCTGCTGGAGCAGGATGAGGAAATCCTCACCCGCAGCCGCGCCGAAGCCCCGGAGCTTGCCGCCGATCTGGAGCGGCAGGTGGATGAGGTGGCGCGGCATTTGCGGGATACGTTGAATACGTGGCCCGAGGCCGTCATCGCGGATTACCGCTATGGGTTCATTTCTTCGCTGCTGCGGGACGGCGTGCTGGTCCGGCTTCAGGATATGCACGCGCGCATCCAGTTCTCGGACCGCATGGACAAGGTGCTGACGCATCCGTTCATGGGCCCGGCGATCATGCTCGGCGTGCTCTATCTGCTTTATACCGTTACCTTCACCATTGGGGAGATCCCGATGGGCTGGGTGGAACAAGGGTTTGCCCTGCTGCGCGAAGGCGCGGACGCCGTGCTCCCCGACGGCCAGCTCAAGTCGCTGGTGCTTTCGGGCATCATCGACGGCGTGGGCGGCGTCATGAGCTTTGTCCCGCTCATCATGCTGATATTCCTTCAAATCGCCTTTCTTGAAGATACCGGGTACATGGCGCGCATGGCCTACATGCTCGACCGTATTTTCCGTATTTTCGGGCTGCACGGCTGTTCGGTGATGCCGTTCATCGTGGGCGGAGGCATTGCTGGCGGCTGTGCCGTGCCCGGCGTGCTGGCGGCCCGCACCCTGCGGAGCCCCCGCGAAAAGATAGCGACGCTGTTGACCGTGCCCTTTATGGCCTGTGGGGCCAAACTTCCGGTTTTCATCCTTTTTTCCGGCGTCTTCTTCCCCGGTCATGAGGCGGCGGTCATGTTCGGCCTGACGCTCACCGGCTGGGTGGTGGCCCTGCTCACGGCGCGGCTGCTGCGCTCGACGATTATCCGTGGGCCGTCCACGCCGTTCGTCATGGAGCTTCCGCCCTATCGCCTGCCCACAATGCTCGGGCTGGCGATTCATACGGGCGAGCGCACGTTCGAGTATCTGAAGAAGGCCGGTACGGTCATCCTCGCCATTTCCATCATCCTGTGGGCGGCTATGGCGTATCCGCAGCTGCCGCTGGACACGCGGGAGCAGCAGACCATCGAAGCGAACCTTGAGGCGGCGAAGGCTTCGGGCGGCGATGTGGCCGCTCTTGAAGAGCAGCTTACGGCCTTGCACGGCGAGCGCGCGGAGCGGGCACTTCAACACTCGTTTGCAGGCCGCCTCGGCATGGCGCTGGAACCGTTGACCCGTCCCGCCGGGTTTGACTGGCGCACGGACATCGCGTTGGTGGGCGGTTTCGCGGCGAAGGAAGTCATCGTCGCCACGCTCGGCACGGCCTATTCCCTCGGCGACATCGATCCCGAAGATCCCACGCCGCTGGCGCAGCAGATCCGCAACGACGGGCGCTGGACGCCCGCCACCGCCTTGGCTCTGCTGGTGTTTGTGCTGCTGTACGCGCCCTGTCTGGTGACTGTCGCCGCTATCCGGCAGGAGACGGGTTCGTGGGGCTGGCCTGTGTTCAGTATGGTATTCAACACGCTGATCGCGTTCGGGGCCGCCGTTGCCGTGCGGCATGTGACGATGTTGTTTCTATAGGTGAAATAAAGAGAGAGGGGAGATTTTTTCGAAAAAGAGAGGTACACCCGAAACTCTTTCCCTTTTTTCACGATACATCTCCGTGTGTTGATATAAGAGCCTCTTTATTGGTTGTTTTTGTTTTGCTGATTCAAAAATGAAAATCCCCAGAGTGGGGAAGCTGATCTCTCAAGAAAACGGATAAGGGAGCATTCGTAGAAATGCTCCCTTATTTTGTAAAAAGAGCGTATTGGGTTTACATCATTGTTGCGAGGGTATAGACCTTCGCCGAAGGTATGTTCTTCTTTTTTTCGGGAAGGTACTCTTTTTACGTCACCGGACAGTTTGCTTTATGCAACTATATATTGTTGAATAAAGTGGTATTGTTTTTTGTATGCCGTTTTATTCAGTGCAGCGCCGTTTCTTTGTGAAACCTTCATTAAGAAACAGCTAGGATATTTTGCGAATAGCGCTGTACGCGGATATCGAAGGCCTTTACTTGAATCACGAGGTACTCTATAGATGAAAAAGATTCTATCACGAGCCTCATACATGTGATTTTTCCGTTCAGGCTTAAGACGTTTTTCAACATTTGTGGATGGAGGTATACGATGCGAAAGGACAGGGGACAGCAGGGCTTCACGCTCATTGAAATCATTTCCGTCTTGGTCATCCTCGGCATTCTCGCCGCTGTGGCCGTTCCGAAGTACTATGACTTGCAGCAGGATGCGCAGGAAAAAGCCGCGATGGCCGTTGTTGCTGAAGTGCAGGCCCGTGTAAATCTGAAATTTGGGCAGGAGCTTCTGGCTGGTAAGTCTTGTACTGTAGCACAAGGCCTCGCAGAGGCATTGGTAACAAGCACTACTGATTTGGGAGGCTGGACACTGACTCTAGGGACCAAAGCAAATAGTGTTTATCCGATTTCCAGCGCTACTCCTCCCGGAAATAATGCAACTGCGGTTACCCTTACCAATGCAAATATCAGTATCCCTGATTGCACACAGGTGAACTGATCCCATATTTAAGTTTCAACTATAAATCAGAAAGAAGAGGCGACTCCTTAGGAAATCGCCTCTTCTTTTATCCAACGGAACTCCCTCCGCGCATCCTCCCCACCAGCCGAAAGTCTTGGGAGGGGAAAGGGGGAGGTTTGGAGGGGGGAAGGGGA
>ERZ779870.2124-NODE-2124-length-10751-cov-5.61285_pt1 | contig 10751 bp, 9 predicted proteins | sample MGYA00511247_ERZ779870 | MGnify/ENA primary metagenome ERZ779870 (study PRJEB29588, sample SAMEA2149068) | human gut metagenome | biome: human gut; feature: human-associated habitat; material: faeces | place: Denmark | collected 2008/2010 ...
TCAAAAAAGCTGTGACCTGTTCCAGATTACCCTTGATCATGCTGACCTGCTCCATGGCTTCGGATACCTTCATCAGAGGCGCAATGAACCCCAGAGGCACCACCAAGGCCACCAGAAAGACATGGAGGGAAAGACTTCCCTCCATGTAGAGCCACGCTCCCACTGGAAGGGTCCCCAGAAGCGTAGAAGGGAGGACCGCCCGGGCCGCCGCGTTCCAAAGCCAGCACTGGCTCCACCATGCCATGGTGGAATCGTGGAAATAGCGGACAGAATCAGCATACTTTCCATAGGAAGCTGCGGACCGGTTGAACGCCTTAATGACCTGAATGCCGTTGACATACTCCACCAGAGCACTGTTCATCTCGTTGGCAGAGCGCATATAGTTCTCCATGCGGGGCCCATATCCCCGCATCATGGCGGCAAAAAAGAGGGTGCCCAGCGGAATTGTCACCAGTGCGGCCAGCCCCATCCGCCAGTCCAGCAGAAAAATCAGAAGAATACTGCATAGGGGCGCGGCGATGTTAGAGGGCAGTTCCGGCATGAAATGGGCCATGGAGTCCTCCAGCTTCGCCACATTGTCCACAATCAGATTTTTGAAAGCTCCTGTGGGCGTTTCCAGCATGACGCCCATGGGGATCTTCGCCATCCGACCTGTAATGGCCTCCCGGATATTTTTCAGTATGGTAAAGGAAATTTTGTGGGACATCAGGGAGGACCGCCAGGTAAGCAGCATTTTTATGATCTGGCAAACTGCGGCGCCTCCGCAGAGAAACAATACCAGCTTGGGCGTTGCAGTCCCCCGGTACAAGGCGTCCGCGAGGACAGCCACCATTAAAAACGGGCCTATGCCAAACAGTTCTCCCAAGACAGCCAGGAAGATGGAGAGGAGCATTTTACCGTTGTTTTCTCCCACGAAAGCAAAGAGCTGCCGAATCGTTCCCGGTTCTTTCGACTTCATAACCAGCCTCCTTTCAGGCCACAAAAAATGCAAGGAGGGTATTGCAATTTCAAGGGTCCTGTGCTAAAATTTGAATTACGATGTAATATTACAGTGTAATTTTAGTATAGGACGGAGGGACAGCGAATGTCAAGAGACTTTCAGCAGACACACGAAAATCTTTTGTTCTGCGCCCAAAAACACTTTCTGGAATACGGTTTTGAGCGGGCCAGCATCCGCGAGATCTGCAAGGACGCCCATGTGACCAATGGAGCTTTTTATAACCACTTTGACGATAAGGAAGCCCTGTTCGGCGCGCTGGTGGAGTCTGTTGTCCAGGAGGTCAAGGCCATCTATGAGGCGTCAGTAAATGAGCACATGGAACTGGCAAAGACGGATGACTTGAAATCCCTCTGGAAACTGTCGGAGGAAACGCTGTCGGTCATTATCGAATACATCTATGAGCATTTTGATGTATTCCGGCTGCTTCTCATGCGGGCGGAGGGCACGCGGTATTCCTCCTTTTTGGATGATGTTGTCTGTCTGGAAACCCGGGTCACGCTGAAGTTCTTTGCGGAATTGAAATCTCGGGGCTTCCAGGTCCGCGAATTGGCGGAAGAGGAGTGGCATATTCTGCTCCATGCGTATTTTGCATCTCTGGCTGAAGTGGTCATGCACAACTTCCCCAAGGAGGCCGCGCTGAAATATGTTCATACGCTTGTCTCTTTTTTCAACTCCGGATGGCAGACAGTTTTGGGGATCTGATCCCCAAAATTTTTGCGCAATAGTTAGCATCTACTAACCAAATGATGTGGAGGTGAAACCGCAGCGTCCCCTTTGCACGGGGTTTTGCAACACTTAATTCTTTTCAGAAAGGACATATTAAAAATGGAAAACACAAAGAAGCTCACAGGTAAAGACCTAATCAATGTCGGCATTTACACAGCCATGACCCTCGTTATTTTCTTTGTTGTCGGCCTGCTTACTGCGCTGCCGGTGGTTTACCCGTTCCTGTTCATAATTTGGCCTATCGTCTGCGGCATTCCTATGATGCTCTACTATAGCAAGATTCAGAAGTTTGGTATGCTGACCATCACAGGTATCATCGGCGGCCTGCTCGGCTGGGTACTCGGTGGCATTCTAAGCGATGTCGTGCTCAAAATCGGCGGCTATCAGAAATTCAAGGCCACTGTTCTGAGCTATGCCTGCTTTTGCCTTGGCATCATGGGCTGCCCCGCCAATCTCTGGTTTGCCGGCGAAGCGTATTGGGAAAACATCCACACCTCCATGGGCGATCAGTACGCAAACACTTTACAATCCCTGATGCCCTCCTGGATGCTGTATGTGGGCTTTGCGCTGCTGTTTGTGGGCGGTATTTTGGGTGCGCTGCTGGGTCATAAAATGCTGAAAAAACACTTTGAGAGAGCTGGAATTGTGTAATGGAGCAGTTTCAAGCGGTTGTTGAAAACAGAACAGGCTTTTGCTTGGACCCACGAACCAAGCTGCTGCTGATGGCCGTTGTCGCTACCGCAGAATTTCTATACAGCCACACCGCTTTTATGATTGTGGTGGCGATGATCCCTTTTATCCTGCTGTTGACTAACCGGCAGTATAAGACGGCAACCGTGTTCTTTTGCCTGTTCGCAGCGGGGCTGTTTGTGCAGGCTATCCAGAACTCGGTACAGTTCCCGATGATCGTCAATATGCTGGTAGTTCTGCTGGTAGGGCTGGTCCTGCGGCTGTTTCCGGCCTTTGTGATGGGGGCCTACATCATCAAATCTACTACAGCCAGCGAGTGCATTACCGCGCTGGGCAGGATGCATATTGGGCGGCAGATCACCATTCCGCTCTCCGTCCTGTTTCGTTTTATCCCTACCATGCAGGAGGAATCGGCCGCCATCAAGGACGCCATGCGGATGCGGGAGGTCCAGTTCGGGACAAAGAAATTCTGGCAAAACCCCGCGGCCCTGATTGAATACCGTTTTATTCCCCTGATGATCTCGGTGGTCAAAATCGGGGATGATCTCTCTGCGGCGGCCCTGACCCGCGGCCTGGATAACCCGGTCCGGCGCACCAATATCACAAAGGTCGGTTTTACCGGCTGGGACCTGCTGACGGTACTGATCGCCGGAACTGCGCTACTCTCTACATACTTTTTCAGTCCATGGTAAGGAGGTGATACTGTGATCGAATTGAAAGATGTTTCCTTTACTTATGAGAGCGGAGAAACCGAGAACAACCTGAGCCATATCAACCTAACAATCCGGGATGGCGAAACCATCCTGCTCTGTGGAGAGTCCGGCTGCGGCAAGACGACGCTGACCCGGCTGATCAACGGCCTGATTCCGCATTACTACGGCGGGAAATTGACTGGGCAAGTTCTTTTAGATGGGAAAGAGTTAAAAAACTATCCTCTTTATCAAATCGGACAGCGGGTAGGATCTGTATTCCAAAATCCAAGGACGCAATTCTACAATGTAGATACTACCAGCGAGATCGTTTTTGGGTGTGAAAACATGGCTCTGCCGGTCTCGGAAATGAGGGAACGTCTGGAAAAAACTGTTCATAGTCTCAAGCTGGAAAAACTGCTGAATCGGAGCTTATTTGCCCTGTCCGGTGGAGAAAAACAGAAAATCGCCTGCGCCTCTGCCGACGCAATCCACCCGGACATCTTTGTGCTGGACGAGCCATCCTCCAACCTGGATATTGCCACCATCGAAGATTTAATTGGTGTGATCCGGCACTGGCAGTCCGAGAAAAAGACGGTGATCGTCGCGGAACACCGGCTTTATTATCTTGTTCCCTATGCAGACCGAATTCTCTACATGAAGCACGGAAGTATTGTACAAGAATTTACCGGGGCAGAATTCCAAAAATTACCGCCCGATAAATTGCAGGGAATGGGGCTGCGGGCACTGGACCCATTCCATCTGCCCCCAGAGGCCGCTCCCAAACCGGCCGCTCCGCAACTACATATCAAGGGGTTCCAGTTCTCCTATGAAAAGCACGGCCCCCTCAATGTGGATATTCCAGACCTGACCCTGCCCCAAGGGGAGATCATTGGCATCATCGGGAATAACGGTGCGGGAAAATCCACCTTTGCCCGGTGTCTGTGCGGCTTGGATAAAAAAGCAAAAGGTGTGCTTGAAATGGATGGGGTCCCCTATGACGCAAAGCAACGCAGGCATATCTCCTATATGGTTATGCAGGATGTAAACCACCAGCTATTTACGGAAGATGTGCTGGACGAGTTGCTGCTCAGTATGGGCGGCGAAGACGAGAAAGCGGATACGACCCGTGCCAAGGAGATACTGAACAGCCTTGACCTGCTGGACAAAATAAAACTGCACCCCATGTCCCTGTCCGGTGGTGAAAAACAGAGGGTGGCGATTGGCAGTGCAGTAGCTTCGGGCAAAAAGATCCTGATATTTGACGAGCCTACCAGCGGATTGGATTACCGGCATATGCTGGAGGTGTCGGACAACTTAAACCACCTAAAAGAGATGGGAAAGTGCCTGTTTCTGATCACACATGACCCGGAACTCATTTATAAATGCTGCACCTACCTGTTGTTCATTCAGGGGAGCAAGGTGCTGTGGCATCGGCCGATGGACGGGGATGCAGTGAGTCTCTTGCGGGCTTTCTTCTCCCACGAGCAAGGAAATGGTGCGTGCAATGCCTCCTGATAAAAAACTGTACGCGTCCGGTGAGGATTACTTGGAGGCCATACTTGTTCTCCATAAGAAGACGGGCATGGTGCGCTCCGTGGATGTCGCCCGGCACATGGAGGTGTCCAAGCCAAGCGTGTGCCATGCGGTGGCGACCCTGCGGGACGGGGGCTTCCTGACGATGGACAGCGACTATTTCCTGCACTTGACCGATGTGGGCCGGGAAGTGGCGGAGCAGATCTACGAAAAGCACCGTTTCTTTACCGAGCGCCTAATTGCAGCAGGTGTGGACCCGGAAACCGCTGAGAAAGATGCCTGCCGGATCGAGCACGTCATCAGTGATGAAAGTTTCGAGAGGCTGAAAGCCGCCGCGAAAACAGAATCGTAAGTACAGCAAAGGGAGGAGGCCGTGCAGGCGGCCGCCTCCCTTTGCCATTGGGGGTGAAATCGTGGATGAAATTATCGTTATCCGGGCCGCCGATCCGGACGGTAGCGTGTTCCAGACCATCATGGATGCGCTGAAGGGTAAAAGGGCAGAGATGATCGATGTTGTCGAGCAGTCTGCTTCCGTGCTGCGTATCGGGGATCTGGAGATCCATCACGAGCAACGCCGGGTGCTCATGGCCGGCAGGGAAGTGGAGCTCAATCATGGGGAGTATGCCATGCTCTACTGCATGGCCAGTTCACCAGGGTATGTGTTCTCCAAAGCGCAGCTCTATGAGGCCGCTTGGGGCGAGGAATATCTGCACGGGACAAACTCTGTGGAGAATACCATCTGGCGGCTGAGAAAGAAACTGGAGGAGGATCCCAGACATCCTATATATATCAAAACCGTCTTTCGGAGTGGATATAAGATAGTTAGCGGAGACTATTGACTGTTCGCTTCTTTTGTGCTATATTAAAACCACTGGTTTGAAACCGAAGGTTTTAATTGATGAGGTGGTCACTTGGCGAAAAGAACAGCAGGTGTGACAGAAAAACTCATGGAATGCGCAAAAGAAGAATTTCTCACAAATGGATATGAGAATGCCTCTCTTAGAGTGATAGCAGAAAAAGCTGGCTCCAGCAAAGGGGCAATCTATATTCGATATCCGGACAAAGAGAGCCTGTACCGCTCCCTCGTACAGCCTGCCATGGATGCTTTTTGTGGCCTGATACAATCGGCGTTGGAGCAGTTTAACCAGTTACCCGGAGCTGAACAGACCAGCCAAATGTATTCTTTCTCTGATCATGGCTTTTGGGCCTCAGTAGACTATATCTACGACCATTTTGACGAGTTCAAGCTGCTTTTGACCAGTGGAGAGAACAGTACATATCAGGAATTCCTCCACCGAGTCGTGGAAATAGACAATCAATGTACCATGCGCTATATTCAGGCATCTGGGAACGACGCAATCTCCAGCGGCCGCCTTACACCAGAGTTGAGCCATCTACTGTCCAGCGCCTTTTATACTGGGATGTTCGAGGTGGTCATCCATGATATGCCAAAGGATCAGGCGGTCGAGCATATCCAAAGGATGCGACGTTTCTATATCGCTGGCTGGAAATCCATCTTCTTCGGGGATGGAGGTGAAAACCATTGAGCGGGTGGATCGACCGGAGTGGCTGGATTCATTGCCCTACCTGCGGCAACAAAACTCGTACTAAGGTGAATCCAGACACAATTCTAAAGCGTTTTCCGCTGTTCTGTCCTAAATGCGGAACGGAACACATTGTTGATGTGCAGGGACAAAACATCATATTGTCAGAGCCAGACGCCAAGACGCAGAGCCGATGATGTGCAGGATAATCCTGCGAGTCATCGGCTTTTTTCTTTGGCATTTGGTTAGAGTTCGCTAACTTCAGGAGGGATACCATGCAGAAACAAAAGAATCCATTTAGCTTGATGGCGTTTATCAGACCGCACCGGGCAGGTTTTATTGCCTCGACTGTCCTTGCTGTTCTCAGCGTGGCCAGCGGGATGGTGCCATACTTTGCCGTGGCAAAGATGGTCAACCTACTCATTTCTGCTGAAAAAAACTTTTCGATTTATCTGACTTGGGGAATGGTAGCCCTGATCGCCTATCTGCTCAAGTCCGTCCTCCACGGCATTTCTACTCGATGCTCTCACGAGGCCACTTTCCATGTGCTGTCGGAGTTGCGGAGGGCTGTGGCGGATAAGTTGACTCATGTTTCCATGGGCTATCTGACTGATACACCATCGGGTCGGTTGAAAACGACCATGGTGGAGCGCGTGGAGCAGATGGAAGTCCCACTGGCACATATCATTCCGGAAATGACCTCTAATCTGTTGGTCCCTCTCGCTATTGTGGTTTGCCTCTTCGCCCTGGACTGGCGTATGGCGTTAGTATCGCTTATCACCATCCCTATTGGGATGCTCTGTTATATGGCCCAGATGAAAGAGTATCCGAAAAAATATGGTGCGGTCGTTCAAGCCGGAAAGCACATGAGTGCCACCACGGTGGAGTATATCAACGGTATTGAGGTCATTAAAGCGTTCAACCAGAGTGCAGCATCCTATGGGAAGTTTACCGATGCGGTTCGACAAAATGCGGATCTTATATTGGACTGGATGAAGTCCACGCAGGGCTACTCCGCCCTGATGATGACTATTTGGCCCGCTGTGCTGATCGGCGTTCTGCCCATTGGATGCGTCTTTTATCGGAATGGAAGCCTGACCGCCCCGGATTTTATCACGATTGCAATCCTGTCCCTCGGTATCGTGGGGCCATTGGTAGCGGCGATCTTTTTGACTGATGATTTCTCCAAAATTGCGACCATCACCGGGGAAATCGGCGCTGTGCTGTCCGAGCCGGATCTGGAGCGGCCTGTGCAGAGAAAAGAACTGCATGGGCTGGACATTGGCCTGCGGGATGTGAGATTCGCTTACAAAGATAAGCAGGTTTTGAACGGCGTCACACTGAACATCCGGCAAGGCACGACCACTGCGCTGGTAGGACCGTCTGGTTCCGGTAAATCCACCATCGCCAAGCTCATCGCCTCCTATTGGGACGCTGGCAGCGGGAGCATCACTATCGGCGGAGAGGATGTAAAAAACCTGCCGCCAGAGCAAGTAATGGACCTCATCGGATATGTCTCCCAAGATAACTTCCTGTTCAATGTCTCTGTCCGGGAAAACATCCGCATGGGACGGCCGGAGGCTACCGACGATGAAGTGGAGGCTGTGGCGAAGGCCTCCGGCTGTCATGAATTCATCATGGGGCTGGATCACGGGTATGACACTGTGGTAGGCGGCGCAGGCGGACACCTCTCCGGCGGGGAGCGCCAGCGGGTCGCTATTGCGCGGGCCATGATGAAGAATGCCCCGATTGTGATTTTGGACGAGGCGACTTCCTACACAGACCCCGAGAACGAGGCGGTGCTTCAGGACGCCATCGGCAGGCTGACCCGAGGAAAGACACTTATCGTTATCGCCCACCGCTTGAGTACCATAACCGATGCAGACCAAATCGCTGTGGTGGATCAGGGAAAAATCCTGGATGCGGGAACACATGAGGAGTTGTTGAAACGGTGTCCCCTCTACGCTCAGATGTGGGTGGCCCACACGCAGGCGAAGGATGCGGATACGGGAGAAGGAGGTGGCAAGCATGTTTGACGCATATAAACGGTTTTTCCGTTTTGCCGGGGAGCAGAAAGGCACTTGGTATAAGGGAATGGCCTTTGAACTGCTGCGGAGCATTTTTGAGGCTCTGCAGTTTGCGGCGCTGCTGATTGTTCTCCGTGCTCTGGTAGAGCAGAACATGACCGGGGCCACTCCATGGATGGCTTTTGGGATCATGACGGTCAGCGTGGCTGGGGCCGCCCTGTGCTGGTATCTGGCCCACAACAGCGAGGGGCACGCCGATTACTGTATGTGTGCGGAGAAGCGCATCCATATCGGAGAACGAATGAAGTACATGCCTATGGGCTACTTCAACGCCCAGAGCCTGGGCAGCCTCACCGCAGTGGCCACCTCCACCATGGAGGACTTGGAGAGCATGTCCTTTGCGGTAATTGCCCGGACGGTGGTGGGCATGATCCGGACCACCATCTTCTCTTTGGCGGTCCTGTGCTTTGACTGGCGCATTGGGCTGATCTTCCTGCTTGGTATGCTCCTGTTCCTCTGGGTCAATTCGCTTTTACTGAAGAAATCCAGAGAATTGTCTCCGGGACGGCTGGCAGCCCAGACAAGACTTGTGGACGCTGTGCTGGAATACATACAGGGCATGAGCGTGGTACGCGCCTTCCATGGAGATAAGGCGGCTAATCAGACGCTGAACCGCACGATTGAGGAGACGGAACAGCAGAATTTCAAGCTGGAGCGCAAGCGTATTCCTTACAATGTGCTGGAGCAGATTGTCCTGCGCGTCACGGCGGTGGTGGCGATTCTGCTCTCAATCTGGTTTTTCCTGCAAGGCAGTATGACCCTTTTTGCCTGCCTGATGGTGGTGGTTTCCGCTTTCTTGGTATACAGCGAGCTGGAGTCTGCCGGTGAGATGTTCTTCATGCTGCCTATGATCGACGCTTCTATCGACCGGGTGGAGGAGATTGACTGCGCACCCCGGATGGACGAAGGCGGCTCCGTACAGACACCGAAACACTGCGATATTTCCTTCGAGCATGTGGACTTCTCCTATGGGGAGCGGAAAATCATCCGCGATGTCAGCTTTACTATCCCGGAAGGGACAACAACTGCTATTGTGGGACCCTCCGGCTCCGGCAAGACCACCCTCACCAGTCTTATGGCAAGGTTTTGGGATGTGGACAGTGGCGCGGTCAAGCTGGGCGGCATTGATGTGAAGGACTATGCGCTGGATAGTTTGATGCGCAATTTCAGCATGGTCTTTCAGCGCGTGTACCTGTTCAACGACAGCATTGAGAACAACATCAAGTTCGGCAAGCCGGACGCCACCCATGAGGAGGTGGTGGCCGCGGCAAAGGCGGCCCGGTGCCATGACTTTATCACGGCCCTGCCGGACGGCTACGATACCATCATCGGTGAGAGCGGCGCCACGATCTCCGGCGGAGAACGCCAGCGGCTCTCCATCGCACGGGCCATGCTTAAGGACGCGCCGATCATCATTTTGGACGAGGCCACGGCCAATGTTGACCCCGAGAACGAGGCGGAGCTGCAGGAGGCCATCGAAGCCTTGACCGGAGGCAAGACCATCATTATGATTGCTCACCGTCTGAAAACCGTAAGAAATGCCGATCAGATTCTGGTGTTGGACCACGGGGAAATCGTTCAGCACGGCACACATGACCAGCTCATTGGGCAACAAGGAATCTATGCCGACTTCATTTTGAATCGGAGAGCGGCGATAGACTGGAAAATCAACGCATAGTACAAGGAGGCGGGGGTGTGAGTACAAAACGATTCCTACTTCAAAAAATCCTACAACTGTTCCTGACTTTATTCCTGGTGACGGCGATTGCCTTCATTCTGATGAAGCTCTCTCCGATTGATGCTGCGGAAGCCTATGCGCGCCGCGTCTTTACGGTGGACAATTCCCGAATTGAATTGATCCGGGAAGAAATGGGCTTAAACCGCCCGCTTGTCGTGCAGTATTTGGACTGGCTGGGAAATCTGCTTCACTTCGATTTGGGAACTTCCCTTGTGGACAACAAGGATGTGTTTCTCATTGTGGGGACGGCCGCAAAGGAAACCGCCTGCATTGTTCTGCTGGCGACTGTCCTTCAGGCCGTTGGAGCTTTGATTTTAGGTACTCTGCTTTACCTGGCCCGCAGGAATTTTGCTGGAAAAGTGCTGGGCTTCGTGTCCATCGCGGCAATTTCCATACCGGCCTTTTATCTGGCGACATCGTTTATTGATGTGGTAGCGGTGCGCTGGAATCTTATAAATGTAGCGGGAAACACAGGATTGATGCGATACCTTCCTGCGGCGCTCTGTCTGGCAGTAAGCGGGATCGCCTTTTTCGGGCAGATGCTCTCCAAGGCCATTCAGCGGGCCATGAATGAGGACAGCATGCTCTATGCCCGCTGCCGTGGCCTCAGCGACCGCTACATCGTAGTGCGCTATGCTCTGCCCCAGGCGGTCATCTCCATTGTCCCCACCTTTATGCAGATGATGGGGATGTGTATGGCGGGGGCCGCCCTTGTAGAGAACATCTTTTCCCTGCCGGGCC
>ERZ779870.2126-NODE-2126-length-10740-cov-2.69696_pt1 | contig 10740 bp, 10 predicted proteins | sample MGYA00511247_ERZ779870 | MGnify/ENA primary metagenome ERZ779870 (study PRJEB29588, sample SAMEA2149068) | human gut metagenome | biome: human gut; feature: human-associated habitat; material: faeces | place: Denmark | collected 2008/2010 ...
AAACAGGGCCATGTTATGTAAAGAATATCAATGGAAGAAATAAATGTGTGTTCGTGATATTTGATAAGAACCCGGATGGAAGTAGTATTTTAGAAGAAGATCTATATCATTTGGAAGACCATGCAAGACAGCTGTTTGGTATGGATTGTGCTGTGTTGACGCTTATCTTATCGCAGGATGATAAACCAGTATTTCTTGATCCAAAGGATCAGTTCGATGATCTGTATGGACCATTATCCATAGTATTAGCACAGAATGAGGCAAGTCAAGCAGGGCAAGAATCGGAAATAGAAGTGAAAGATAATAAAAGTGTCAAGGATTTCTGGAAATCGCTCTATCAATATAAAGCAACCCTTCTGATCTTTACAGCTAATTTGATCTGTTTTATTCTGACAGAAACTTATGGAGACAAGATCTATGATTCATTTGCCTGTAATGCATATAGGGTAAAGAAACTGCATGAATATTATAGACTATTTACGTCAAATTATCTGCATTTTGGATGGGATCATTTCTTTAATAATATGGCAGTTTTTTTGATCCTTGGATCTTCTTTGGAGAAAGTAATCGGAAGTGTGCGGTATGTCATTCTTTATACCGGAGCAGGCATTGCCGGAAGTATCATTTCTGTAGCATATTACAGCATGATAGGGCAAGATGTGTTGTCGGCAGGAGCTTCTGGTGCGATATTTGGATTAGTCGGTGCTCTTGCAGCAATATTTTTATTCTGCAAAAAACAACGACAGAGATTCGATGGATTTGGAATCTTTCTAATGATCGCAGGAAGTCTGTATCATGGATTCCAGAGTGGAACAACCGACAATGCAGCTCATATCGGAGGATGTATTTCTGGATTTATTTTGTCAATGCTTCTGTACGTGTTGGGCAGTTTAATTGCTGCTCATAAGCAGGGAAGATCAGTGTGAAAGTTGTTCCCTGATTCGGTGCAGAATCAATATGGATCTTAATATGAAGATCGCGAGCAATATTTTGTACAACGGATAATCCAATTCCGTTTCCGCCGGGATGGAAGGATACACCACGGTAGAAAGCTCTCGATTGCTGTTCTGTGGTCATTCCGATTCCTGTATCGGATAAATTTAATACAATATGTCCTTGTTCTTTACTTAAGTGGACTGTAATATGTGTAATATGAGGAGATCGGCAGGTCTCCTTTTTTTGTTGGATCGCTTTGACGGCATTGGAGATCAGATTATGAAATAACTGAAAAAGTTTTGATCTTGCACCGTAAACGTAAAAAGCGGTTCCGGGGTCTGCCTGAATAAAGAAGCGAATCTGTTCTTTATGGAGATAATAAGACCAGGAAGAACGGATTTCACTGATCACGCTGATCAGGTCGAGTGGTTCCATGGCGGCAGAAGATTCTTCTGCTGGTGCCAGAAACTGATGAATGAAATCAAATAAAGAAGAAAAATCATCTTTCATACGGTTCCAATGGTCATTTCCGGTAAGTGTATCATATGTTTTTTCAATGCACTGAATCTGTCCGTAGATGAGAGTCAGAGAATTGTTTATCTCATGTGAAAACGTAGAAAGTTCTTGTAAATCGTTCATTGTTGGCTCCTCTTGTAATTAAATTTCCTCTTTTATTATCGGAAAAAATAAGATTAAGGGCAAGAAAAAGCGTTCAAAAAAGTTCGATGTTTTCTGTCAAAAAACAATCATTGAAAAAGGATAGATACTCATGGTAAAATATAATGAAGTATGGCTATATGTCATATTTCAAAATAGAAGGGGGCATATGATATGTCTTACATGGCTTTATATAGAAAGTTCCGGCCAACACGTTTCAGTGAAGTAAAAGGTCAGGATCATATTGTGAAGACGCTTGAGAATCAGATGAGGACTGGGCGGATTGGTCATGCATATCTGTTTTGTGGGACAAGAGGTACTGGTAAGACAACAGTAGCCAAGATCCTTGCGAAAGCAGTAAACTGCGAACATCCAGTCGATGGGGAACCATGTGGAGAATGTGAAGTTTGCAAAGCAATCGCAGAAGGAAGTTCCATGAATGTGATCGAGATCGATGCAGCATCCAATAATGGTGTTGATAATATCCGAGAGATCAAGGAACAGGTACAGTATTCACCTGCAACAGGAAAGTACAAAGTTTATATCATCGACGAGGTGCATATGTTGTCTATAGGTGCTTTTAATGCATTGTTAAAGACACTGGAAGAGCCGCCAGAATATGTTATATTTATTCTTGCGACAACAGAAGTTCACAAGATACCGATCACGATCTTATCCAGATGTCAGAGATATGATTTTCATCGTATCACGGCAGCAACGATCAAGAAGCAGCTATCAGATCTGATGGAACAAGAACATGTTGATACAGAAGATAAGGCGTTGGAATATGTGGCACGAATGGCAGACGGTTCCATGCGTGATGCGTTAAGTTTGCTAGACCAGTGTATTGCATTTTATCTGGGTGAGAAATTAACATATGATAATGTTTTGGAAGTGCTGGGAACTGTTGATATTCAAGTGTATAGTGATCTGTTGGACATGATTCTTTCGCAGGATATCAATGGCGTGATGGATCTTCTGGAAGATGTGGCGAGACAGGGAAGAGAATGGTCACAATTTATTACAGATTTCCTATGGTATTTAAGGAATCTGCTCTTAGTCGGTCAAGGAAATGCTGCAGAGGAGGCATTGGAAGTATCAACAGATCAGTTGAAATTGCTGCAGGAGAAAGCACAGCAGGTGGAAGAAAACACACTGATCCGTTATATCAGAATCTTATCCGAATTGTTAGAGCGTATACGTTATGCGACATCCAAGAGAGTCCTTGTGGAAGTTGAGATGATGAAGATGTGCAGGCCACAGATGGAAGCAGACACAAACAGTCTGGCCGACAGGGTGAGGCAGTTAGAACAACAGTTAGAACAGTTGCTACAGTCAGGAATTCCAGTACAGCAGGCGGCACAAGCAGGACAAAATCAAATAGCACTGCAACAGGAAGTAAAATCAGAACAAGATCCTGTCAAACAGTTAAATGAGAAGTTTCCGCCAGCAAAAGTTGAGGAACTTATAGAACTTGTGAATCACTGGAGAGATGTCAAACGCAATCTGTCACCACAGATGAAGTATTGTTTACAGAGAGCAACACTTTCGGTCAACGAAGAAGGAACTGCGTTAAGAGTACTGTTCCCAAAAGAAATGAACGTGGAAAGTGGATATTTCTTAGAGGAACCAGAGCGTATTGAACAGCTTAAGCAGGAATTATCAAGACAGTCTGGCAGAGATGTCGAACTGGAAGTTAGTGTGATGAATACAGATAATGATGACAGTGATATGATCAATTTAGACTGCATTCATATGGATGTAAAAATAGAAGATTAAAACGAAACTTATAAAAATGAATTTTCAGGAGGAATGAACAATGGCAAAAAGAAGTGGTGGATTTCCAGGTATGGGTGGAAATATGAATCAGCTGATGAAACAGGCACAGAAGATGCAGAAACAGATGGAGGAAACAACAAAAGCGTTAGAAGAATCCACATATGAAGCAACAGCAGGCGGTGGAGTCGTAAAAGTTGTTGTATCTGGTAAAAAAGAAGTAGTTTCTGTACATTTAGAAGAAGAAGTTGTAGATCCAGATGACGTTGAAATGTTAGAAGATCTGATCGTAGCTGCTACAAATGAAGCACTTCGTAAGATGGAAGAAGATTCTCAGGAGAAGATGGGAAAAGTCACTGGTGGATTAGGAGGAATGGGTGGAGGATTCCCATTCTAGATAGAGTGAGAGACTATGGATTATTACAGTAATCAGATCACACAGTTGATCGAAGAACTTGGGAAACTCCCCGGAATTGGACCTAAATCCGCAGGAAGACTGGCATTTCACATTATCAATATGCCACAGGATCAGGTGCAGAAATTGTCAGATACGATCATTTCCGCAAAGACTAATGTACATTATTGCAAAGAATGTTGTACACTGACAGACAATGAGATCTGTCCGATCTGTGCGAGTGACAAACGTGATCACAGCACGATCATGGTCGTTGAGAACACGAGGGACTTAATGGCGTATGAGAAAACAGGAAAATACGAAGGTGTTTACCATGTTCTCCATGGAGCAATTTCTCCGATGCTTGGAATTGGTCCAGATGATATTCGTCTGAAAGAGCTGATGGCGAGACTGCAGGGAGATGTCAAAGAATTGATCATAGCAACAAACTCCAGTCTGGAAGGTGAGACAACAGCGATGTATATCAGCAAACTTGTCAAACCAACAGGCATCAAAGTCAGTAAGATCGCAAGCGGAGTTCCGGTTGGAGGAGATCTGGAATATATAGATGAAGTAACGTTACTTCGAGCATTAGAAGGACGTACCGAAATATAAAAATAAAAAAGAAGCTTTGGCTAAAGAAAAATGTTGATCAACGACATAAAACTTAAGTCAAGGCTTCTTTTTACATTATATAATCATAAAACAAAAAGAAAGAACCGACTAGCTAGGTCGGTTCTCTCTTTTAAAACAATAAGGAGAGGATTTTCATCCTCAAGAGGGGTAGGATTTGAAAGTATTAACTACTTTACGATTTTTATTATCACATAAAAATGTGTCTAAATTGTGAACAAAATACACATTTTTTGTGAAAATGGAATAATATGATGTAAGTGTCAAAAGCATAATTGATCATAGGTCTTTTCTTGAAAAACAATAGTAAATGGGATAAAATACATCTAAACAGAGTAATATGTAAACTCTCAAAATAAGAACACACAGGAAGGAAGATATATAATATGAAGAAAGAAGATTGTATTTTTTGTAAGATCGCAGGTGGAGAGATTCCATCAAACACAATTTATGAAAACTCTGAGTTTAAAGTGATCATGGATATTGCACCAGCATCCAAAGGGCATGTACTGATCATTCCGAAAGAACATTTTAAAGATATCTATGAGATTGATGCGATCACAGCAGGAAAATTATTCCAGTTAGCAACAGTTGTTGCGAGAGCATTAAAAGAAGTGCTTCACTGTGATGGATTAAATGTTTTACAGAACAACGGACTGATCGCAGGTCAGACAGTATATCATTTCCATATGCATTTGATCCCAAGATATGAAGGGGATGACGTGACGATCGGATGGAAAGAACATTCCACAGAAGATATCGATATGGAACAATTAAGACAGGATATTAAAAAGGCACTCTAGGAGAGAAATATGGCAAAAACTTCATGGAAACCTGGAAATATGATCTATCCTTTGCCAGCAGTTATGGTGACTTGCAGAGATAAAGGTCAGGATAACATCATTACGATCGCATGGACAGGGACGATCTGTACGAATCCGCCAATGACGTACATTTCTGTCCGCCCAGAGAGACATTCTTATGAAATGATCAAGAATAGTGGAGAATTTGTGATCAACCTGACAACAAAACAGTTAACAAGAGCAACGGATTTCTGCGGAGTACGTTCAGGAAGAGATGTTGATAAATTCAAAGAAGCAAGATTGACAAAAGAAGAAGCACAGGTTGTGGATGCACCGATCATCGCAGAAAGTCCGGTAAATATCGAATGTAAAGTAGAGAAGATCGTACCACTTGGCTCACATCATATGTTTATGGCGAAAGTTGTCAATATTATGGTAGATGATGATTATATGGAAGACAACGGACGCTTTGCACTGGAAAAAACGAATCCGTTGATCTATTCACATGGCGGATATTATGAAACAGGAAAGAAATTAGGAACCTTTGGCTACTCAGTAAGAAAGAAAAAGAAAAGGAAGAAACCAAATGGCAGAAAAAAATAATAACTACATATTGATCGGGATGCCAGGTTCTGGAAAGAGTACGATCGGAGTACTTCTTGCCAAAGCCTTGGGTTATGATTTTGTGGACACAGATCTTGTGATTCAGCAAAAAGGAGGTGGTTTGCTAAAAGAGATCATCGCAAGAATCGGGAATGACGGATTCAAACAATTGGAAGAAGACGTCAATGCTTCGATCGATGTAAATAAATCCGTGATCGCACCTGGAGGAAGTGCTGTTTACAGTGATAAAGCAATGAGACATTTTAAAGAAATCGGGACTATAATTTATTTAAAACTAGATTACCAGACAGTAAAACGCCGCCTTGGGAACCTCAAAGCAAGGGGGGTAGTACTAGAAAAAGGTCAGACATTACGTGACCTGTATAATGAAAGAATTCCATATTATGAAAAATACGCAGATATCACAGTAAAACTGGATAAATTATCCATCGGGAACTCCTTAGAAAAAGTGTTGGAAAACCTCTAATAGTATGCTATAATATAATCTGTATGATTTTAAATAATTACCGAAAGATAGAAATTAGGTTTAATAATATAGATAGATAGAGATAATTGAGGTGTATCATGGAACAGTATATCATTAAAGGTGGTAACCCATTAGTAGGAGAAGTAGTAATTGGCGGTGCGAAGAATGCAGCACTGCCTGTTTTAGCTGCGGCAGTAATGACAGACGGAAAATGTATGATAGATAATATGCCAGATGTAAGAGATATCAATGTTTTACTTCAGGCGATGCAGGAAATTGGAGCAGATATAGACAGAACAGGAAAACACGAAGTAACGATCAGCGGAAAAGGAATTCATCCAGAGTGTGATGTAGACAATGAATTCATCCGTAAGATCAGAGCTTCTTACTATTTGATCGGTGCTTTACTTGGTAAATACAAGAGAGCAAGAGTTGCACTTCCAGGTGGATGTGAGATCGGAAGCCGTCCGATCGACCAGCATATCAAAGGATTTAAGATGCTGGGAGCCCAGATTGAGATTGAGAATGGTATGATCAGTGCAACAGCAGAGGAATTAAAGGGAGCCCATATTTACATGGACGTTGTTTCTGTAGGAGCGACGATCAATGTTATGATGGCAGCATCGCTTGCTAAGGGAAATACGATCATCGAGAATGCAGCAAAAGAGCCACATGTCGTTGATGTAGCGAATTTCTTAAACAGTATGGGAGCAAAGATCCGTGGAGCAGGAACTGATGTCATCCGTATCAAGGGTGTTGAGAAGTTTGGAGATTGTCAGTACTCCATCATTCCAGACCAGATCGAAGCTGGAACATTTATGACAGCAGCAGTCGCAACAAAGGGTGACATTATGATCAAGAATGTTATTCCAAAGCATTTAGAAGCAATTTCTGCAAAATTAATCGAAATTGGAGCAGAAGTTGTAGAATTTGATGACGCAGTACGTGTATCAGCGACAAAACGTCTGGAATCTACAAACATTAAGACGTTACCATATCCTGGATTCCCAACGGATATGCAGCCACAGATGGCGGTCACACTTGCATTATCCAATGGAACAAGTGTGATTTCAGAGAGTATTTTTGAAAATCGTTTTCGCTATGTGGATGAACTGACAAAGATGGGAGCAACCATTCAGGTCGATGGAAGAACTGCGATCATCAGCGGAGTTGAGGGATTTACAGGAGCTGACGTACACGCCCCAGACTTAAGAGCTGGAGCAGCCCTTGTCATTGCAGGATTATCTGCAAAAGGATTTACAACCGTCAGTGATATTGGATATATTTATCGTGGATACGAACAGTTTGAACAGAAGCTTAAACAATTGGGTGGAGAGATTCAGCTGGTTAACAATGAAAAAGAAGTTGCAAAGTTTAAGTTAAAGATAGGATAAAAGGAGAATTGCCTGAATGAGACAATACCTGAAAAACGAAGTGTTCAAAGTATCCAAGTGGGTAGAATTATTTATATCAGCGATCATTATGATCGCAGTCATCGGAGGAACAATCTATCTGGTAAAAGATGTGGTACAATTAATGATGAATTACCCAACATCCAGAGATATTTATAAATTTGTTGGTGTAGCGTTTAATCTCGTCATTTGTATCGAGTTTGTAAAGATGCTTTGTAAACATACCCCAGATACGTTAGTAGAAGTTATGATGTTTGCCATTGCAAGGCAGATGATCGTGGAACATACGAGCCCACAGCAGAATCTTATAGTAGTTTTAGCAATCGCGATTTTATTTGCGATCAAGAAATTCTTTTTTGGAAAGTTTGATGATATAGATAAGACAGTATTTTTGCCAACTCAGAGAATTTCAAGTATCAATGAACTGGTTCATGTGGAAATTCCAAAAGAAACACAGCATCAGACATTGGGAGAATTACTTGAGAAACGAATTGGAACAGAGAGTGGGAATTTTCAGGTAGGACAGTGTTATTTCTTTGAAGGAGGAGCACTTCGTGTTGCCAAGGTAAAGAATGGTAAGATAACACAGATCGAAGTTATCCGGAGTAAGAATGCACCGGTTGTGTTAAAGAGGTAAATAAAGGCCCGGAATCCTTCGGGTCTTTTCATGATATTTTACAAATAACAGATATATTTTAAGAAAGGATAATAGAATGGATAAAGTATTATTCACATCAGAGTCCGTGACAGAAGGACATCCAGATAAAATCTGTGATCAGATTTCTGATGCAATCTTAGATGCACTTTTAGAACAGGATCCAATGAGCCGTGTTGCATGTGAGACTTGCACAACAACAGGAATCGTTATGGTCATGGGAGAGATATCTACAAAAGCATATGTAGATATTCAGAAAATTGTCCGCGATACTGTTCGTGAGATTGGATATACAAGAGGTAAATATGGATTTGACGCTGATACATGCGGTGTTATTACAACAATCGATGAACAGTCCAGTGACATTGCCATGGGTGTAGACAAAGCACTAGAAGCAAAAGAGAATAACATGACAGATGAAGAGATCGACGCAATTGGAGCCGGAGATCAGGGAATGATGTTTGGATTTGCTACTAATGAAACAGAAGAGTACATGCCATACCCAATCTCTCTTGCATATAAGCTTTCAAGACAGTTAACAAAAGTGAGAAAAGATGGAACATTGTCATATTTAAGACCAGATGGTAAAACACAGGTAACTGTAGAATATGATGATGGAAAACCAAGTCGTCTTGATGCAGTTGTGTTATCTACACAGCATGATCCAGATATCACTCAGGAGCAGATTCATGAAGATATCAAACGTGAAGTATTTGATAAGATCCTTCCAGCAGATATGGTTGATGATGAAACAAAATTCTTCATTAACCCAACAGGAAGATTCGTGATCGGTGGACCACACGGAGATGCAGGGTTAACAGGAAGAAAGATCATCGTAGATACATACGGTGGATACGCACGCCATGGTGGTGGAGCTTTCTCTGGAAAGGACTGTACAAAAGTAGACCGTTCTGCAGCTTACGCAGCACGTTATGTAGCGAAGAACATTGTAGCAGCCGGATTAGCTGACAAATGTGAGATTCAGTTATCTTATGCGATCGGTGTAGCAGAGCCAACATCTATCATGGTTGATACATTTGGAACAGGAAAGAAATCCAATCAGGAATTGGTAGACCTGATCCGTAAATATTTTGATCTGCGTCCAGCAGGAATCATCAAGATGTTAGATTTAAGAAGACCAATCTATAAACAGACAGCAGCATATGGACATTTCGGAAGAAATGACCTTGATCTTCCTTGGGAGAGACTTGACAAAGTTGATCTGTTAAAAGGTGAATAAAACGAAACACATCACTAGGCAACTCAGGAGGAAATCGAGTGAAAAATGAATTAGTGATCGTCATCGATTTTGGTGGTCAGTATAACCAGTTAGTTGCACGCCGCGTTCGCGAGTGCAATGTATACTGCGAGATTTATTCTTACAAGATCGGTATCGATAAAATCAAAGAAATGAATCCAAAGGGAATCATCTTAACAGGCGGACCAAACAGTTGTTACGAACCAGATTCCCCAACATACAGCAAGGAATTATTCGAACTTGGAATCCCAGTTTTAGGATTATGTTATGGAGCACAGCTGATGCAACATGTCCTTGGAGGAAAAGTAGAGAAAGCCGAAGTCAGCGAATATGGTAAAACAGAAGTGCTGATCGACAAGAAAGATTCCAAATTATTTGAAAATGTATCAGAAAAAACAATCTGTTGGATGAGCCATACAGACTACATCTCACAGGTAGCTCCAGGATTTGAAATTTCTGCACATACAGCAGATTGTCCAGTTGCAACAGCTGAGAATGCAGATAAATCCTTATATGCGATCCAGTTCCATCCAGAAGTACTTCATACAGTCGAAGGAAAGACAATGCTTTCCAACTTCGTATTAGGAGTCTGCGGATGTGCAGGAGATTGGAAGATGGATGCTTTCGTAGAAAGCACAATTAAAGAAATCCGCGAGAAAGTCGGAGATGGAAAAGTATTACTTGCCTTATCAGGAGGAGTAGATTCATCTGTAGCAGCCGGATTATTATCAAGAGCCATTGGAAAACAGTTAACATGTGTATTCGTCGACCACGGATTATTACGTAAAGACGAAGGAGACGAGGTAGAAGGCGTATTTGGAGAAAATGGACAGTTTGATCTAAACTTTATCCGTGTCAATGCACAGCAGAGATACTATGACAAATTAAAAGGAGTCACAGAACCTGAAGCAAAACGTAAGATCATCGGAGAAGAATTCATCCGAATCTTCGAAGAAGAAGCGAAGAAGATCGGTGCAGTAGACTTCTTAGCACAGGGTACAATCTATCCAGACGTCGTAGAAAGCGGATTAGGTGGAGAATCAGCAGTCATCAAATCCCACCACAACGTAGGAGGATTGCCAGACTTCGTAGATTTCAAAGAAATCATCGAACCATTACGTGACCT
>ERZ779870.2129-NODE-2129-length-10722-cov-2.2834_pt1 | contig 10722 bp, 10 predicted proteins | sample MGYA00511247_ERZ779870 | MGnify/ENA primary metagenome ERZ779870 (study PRJEB29588, sample SAMEA2149068) | human gut metagenome | biome: human gut; feature: human-associated habitat; material: faeces | place: Denmark | collected 2008/2010 ...
CAGGGAGAAGAATATGGGACTGGAGGAAGCGGCCAGGGCTTTGCTGGAAGGCGAGGAGGAAATCCTGGAGGCCAATTCTATGGATTATGAGAAGGCCAGGTCCGGCGGCATGAGCCAGGGACTGCTGGACCGTCTTAAGCTGACGCCGGCCAGGGTTCAGGCCATGGCGGACGGCCTGCTGCAGGTGGCCTCCCTGGAGGACCCTGTGGGAGAGGTGCTGTCCATGAAGCTTCGCCCCAACGGCCTTCAGATTGGGCAGAAGCGTGTGCCTCTGGGGGTTATCGGCATGATTTATGAGGCCCGCCCCAATGTGACGGCAGACGCCTTCGGCCTCTGCTTCAAATCAGGAAATGCGGTTATCTTAAAGGGCGGAAGCGACGCCCTTCATTCCAATATGGCCATTACCCGGTGCCTGCGCGCCGGACTCGCAAGCGCCGGCCTGCCCGAGGATTCGGTCCAGCTGATTGAGGATACCAGCAGGGATACCACCAGGGAGCTGATGCGCCTGAACAGGTACATTGACGTGCTCATCCCCAGAGGAGGGGCGGGACTTATAAAGACCGTGGTGGAGAACAGCACCATCCCTGTCATAGAGACGGGCACCGGCAACTGCCATGTATATGTGGACGCTTCCGCGGACCAGAATATGGCCCTGGACATTATCTTCAATGCCAAGACCCAGAGAATCGGCGTGTGCAATGCATGCGAGTCCCTTCTGGTGCACAGGAGCATTGCAAAGGAATTCCTGCCCCTTCTCAGGAAGAAGCTGGAGGAAAAGCAGGTGGAGATCCGGGGAGACGAGGACGCCTGTGCCATTGAACCTTCCTTTGTCAGGGCCACCGAGGAGGACTGGGGCAGGGAGTACCTGGATTATATCCTGTCCTTAAAGCTGGTGGACTCTGTGGATGAGGCCATCCGCCATATCAATACCTACAATACAGGTCACTCGGAAACAATCGTGACCTCTGATTATTTCAATGCCCAGACATTTTTAAATGAGGTGGACGCTGCGGCTGTCTACGTCAATGCTTCCACCCGCTTTACAGACGGTGAGGAATTCGGTTTCGGAGCAGAAATCGGCATCAGCACCCAGAAGCTTCACGCCAGAGGCCCCATGGGCCTTAAGGAACTGACCACTACCAAGTATATTATTTACGGAGATGGACAGATTCGCTGATTACAGCTACAGAGGAGCCGGGACATTTTACATTTGTTCCCGGCTTTGTCAGACAGAATGCAGGAAAAGAGGAAATATATATGCTCGAAGAGGAAAACAGCAGGAAAAGGAGCAGGAAACAGCAGGAGGAAGAACCCTTCAGCTGGAAAAAGGAGATTATCAGCTGGATACAGATTATCGTGGCAGCAGTCATCATCGCCCTGGTCCTTAACAACTTTATCATAGCCAACAGCCGTGTGCCAACCGGCTCCATGGAGAACACCATCATGTCCAAGAGCCGTGTCATCGGATCCAGGCTGTCCTATCTGACCAGCGACCCTGAGAGAGGGGATGTGGTGATTTTCCATTTCCCGGACGATCCAACGGGAAAAATCTACTACGTAAAGCGTGTCATAGGGCTTCCCGGTGAGACCGTGAACGTGGTGGACGGAAAAGTCTATATCAATGATTCAGACACGCCCCTTGACGAACCCTACCTTCCCGAACCAATGGAAGGCTCCTACGGTCCCTATACAGTGCCGGAGGGATGCTACTTCATGATGGGAGACAACAGGAACAATTCCCTGGATGCCCGGTTCTGGAAGAACCAGTTTGTGGAGAAGGACAAGATTATAGCCAAGGTGCTGTTTACGTATTTTCCAAAGATAGAGAAAGTGGAATAAGAGAAAACGGAGTAAGAGACAGGATGAAGATAATCATATCACCTGCCAAGAAAATGAATATCAGGGAAGACGAGCTGGAATGGGCGAATCTTCCCTGTTTCCTTTCCAGGGCAGAAGAACTGAAGAGATACATACAGGGTCTGGACTTAGACCAGGCCAGGAAGCTGTGGCAGTGCAATGAAAAGATAGCCCTGCTTAATTACGGCCGTTTTAAAGAGATGGACCTTGAAAGGCGCCTGACCCCGGCCCTCTTATCCTACGAGGGAGTCCAGTATCAGTACATGGCGCCTGGGGTGTTTGAGCAGGGACAGTGGGATTATGTGCAGGAGCATCTGCGCATTCTGTCCGGGTTTTACGGTATCCTTAAGCCCCTGGACGGCATCGTGCCGTACCGCCTGGAGATGCAGGCAAAGGTGGAGCTTCCTTCAGGTATCAAAAGCCTTTATGACTACTGGGGAAGCTCTATCTGCCGGGAACTGGCCGCGGATGAGACATTGATTGTGAATCTGGCCTCAAAAGAATACAGCAGGGCAGTGGAACCCTATCTGGAAGCCCATATTGATTATGTGACCTGTGTGTTCGGAACCCTTGCAGAGGACGGAACAGGCGGTCTTAAGGTAAAGGTGAAAGCCACCGAGGCCAAGATGGCCAGAGGAGAGATGGTCCGGTTTATGGCGGAGCGGGGCGTCCGGGACGCGAAGGGGCTTAAGGGGTTTGACCGTCTGGGGTATCGCTACTGCCAGGAGAAATCCGGGGATAAGGAATACGTATTTATCAAGATTAGGGAACAATAAAACAGGGACCTGTATGCCGGTGCGGCGTACAGGTCCCTGTTCACGGCCGGAATTTCAGGCGAGAATCGCGGCCAGGTCATGCTCCGGTGTGGAGATGGGATGGATTTCAAACTGCTCGGTCAGATATTCCAGTATGGCCGGAGAGAGAAAGGCGGGAAGGGTGGGGCCAAGGTAAATGTTCCTGATACCCAGATGCAGCAGGCTTAAAAGGATACAGACAGCTTTCTGTTCGTACCAGGACAGAACCAGGGTAAGGGGAAGGTCATTGACCTGGCAGCCGAATGCTTCTGCCAGGGCTGCGGCCACCTGGATGGCGCCGAATGCATCGTTGCACTGCCCCATGTCCAGAAGGCGGGGAATGCCGGCCAGGGTTCCAAGCTCCAGGTCATTAAAGCGGTATTTGCCGCAGGCCAGGGTCAGAATAAGGGTGTCCTCAGGCGCCTGCTTTACAAAGTCCGTGTAGTAATTCCTGCCGGGACGGGCTCCGTCGCAGCCTCCTACCAGGAAAATGTGGCGCAGCCTGTTCTGTCTGACTGCCTGTGCCACGGTGCCCGCAGCAGCCAGAACAGCTTCCCGCCCAAATCCGGTGGTGACCTTGGTGCCGCCGTTGATTCCGGGGATGGTCACATCCTCCTTGAAGCCGCCAAGCTCCAGGGCCTTTTGGATGACTGGAGAGAAGTCTTTGCGGCCGTCAATATGGACGATGCCCGGATAGGACACCAGGGCGGTGGTAAATACCCGGTCAGAGTAAGCGGGTTTGGGCGGCATCAGGCAGTTGGTGGTAAAAAGCACAGGGGCGGGAAGGTCCGAAAATTCCTTCTGCTGATTCTGCCATGCAGTTCCGAAATTGCCTTTCAGATGGCTGTATTTTCTGAGCTCCGGGTAGGCGTGGGCGGGAAGCATTTCACCGTGGGTGTATATGTTGATTCCCCGGCCCTGGGTCTGTTCCAGCAGAAGCTTTAAGTCGTGAAGGTCATGGCCAGAAATGACGATAAAGGGTCCCTGTTCCACGGTAAGGCTTACCTGTGCCGGGATGCCGAAGGCCTGGCGGTTGGCCCTGTCCAACAGTGCCATGCAGTCCAGGTTTACGGCGCCCAGTTCCATGACAATGGGGAGCAGATCCTGAACCGTATAGCTGTCATAACCAACGGCAGACAGCCCCTTATAAAAATAGTCCATGACTCCTCTGTCCTCATGGCCCAGCACCATGGCATGGTACGCATAGGCGGCCATTCCTCTCATGCCGAAAAGAATCAGGGATTTAAGGGAACGTATATCCTCATCCTCTGACCAGAGTCTGTTCATGTCAAAATCTTCTGTCCGGCTGCAATCTGCCGTACAGGATCCGCACATGGGGGACAGGGAATGTTTTAAGCGTCCGGCCTCCGCAAGAAGCTCATTCAGGGCGCTGTCATCAAAGCTTACATTGGTAAGGGTGGCAAACAGTCCCTTTACGATCAGGCGGTCTGCTTCCGGAGAGCGGTCTTTTCCTTCTGACGCCCTGGCAAGGCCGATGAGGGCTCCTGTAAGTTCATCCTGAATCCTGGCAGTGGCAGCTGTCTTGCCGCACACACCTGCTTTTCCCATACATCCGCTGCATCCTGCGGTCTGTTCGCATTGAAAACAAAACATATTGTGTTCCATGATATATCCTCCTCGTAAATATGTGTGAGCAGGCGGTATGTTCTGCCTGCCCTTGACGGTATGGGGAAAGTATAATATAATTTCAACAACAAGTAAGTTGTTGAAACAACGATAAGGGAGAAAAATATGGATATTCATTTGCTGGCAGGAACAAGGCTGTTTCAGGGAATCAGGGAGCATGAAATAGAGGCCATGCTTACATGCCTTTCAGCGGAAGAGAGGACCTATGGGAAGGATGCTTATATATACAGGGCCGGTGATGTGACAGGCCGTCTGGGGGTGGTGATGGAAGGGGCGGTGAACATCATTAAGGATGATGTGTGGGGAAACAGAAAAATCATTGAGAATATAGGCGGAGGGCAGATATTCGGGGAGACGTATGCATGTCTTAAGGGGGAACCCCTGATGGTGGATGTGCAGGCATCGGAACGCTCCAGAATCCTGTTCATGGACGTGAACCGCATCCTGACCACCTGTTCATCCAGCTGTGACTTCCACAACCGTCTGATACGGAGCCTGATGTATGTGCTGGCCGGGAAAAACCTGATGCTTACGAAGAAAATGGATATTATCACGCCTAAATCCCTGCGGGAGAGGGTTATGGTGTACCTGTCCCAGGAATCCGTAAAGCAGGGGTGCCGTACCGTCACAGTGCCCTTTAACCGCCAGCAGATGGCGGACTATCTGTCCGTGGACAGAAGCGCGCTGTCGGCGGAGCTGTCCAGAATGCAGAGGGACGGGGTGATTTCATATGAGAAGAACCGTTTTACGATTCAATAGATGATTTGGCCGGCGCAATAACCGGCTCCCAGCAATTACCACTTGAAACAGAACATATGTTCTGATATATTGGAACCAGGAGGTGAAAGCAGTGGCGGCTTTAAATATACCCATACAGATGTTTGGCGCCTGCAGCACCCTGGGAGATATGACGCCCCTCTGGTTCCGGTATGAGAATAAGGAGCACGGAATCATCACGGTGAAGATTGAGAGCATTGTCTCTTCCAGGGAAGAGAAGTTTTGCGGCATGGAGCATATCAGCTTTGTGTGCTGGGCCGTGGCAGAGGGCCAGAGACGTCTTATTGAGCTGAGATACCGCATATCTACCCATAAGTGGTCATTTTTCAGGACACTGTCATGAGAAGCCAAAAAGAGCAGGTATGGTACCATGTGGATGTGAACAGCGCCTATTTAAGCTGGACAGCCGCATACAGGGTCTCTATCCTGGGGGAGGATTTGGATCTGCGGGACCTTCCCTCTGTCATCGGAGGAAGCGAGGCAGAACGGCATGGCATTGTGCTGGCGAAATCCTCCTCTGCCAAAGGGTATGGAATCAGGACAGGGGAAACACTGGCAGAGGCCAGATGCAAATGTCCGGGGCTTGTAATCGTACCTCCGGACTACAGCCTGTATGTGAGCTGCTCCAGCGCTCTTGTGGAGCTGCTTAAGAAGTATTTTCCCTATGTTCACCAGTACAGTATAGATGAGGCGTTCTGCCAGGTGGAGGGCACAATGGGATTATGGGGAACGCACACAGCGTTTGCGCACCAGCTGAAGGAAGAAATACGCCGGGAGCTGGGTTTTACTGTGAACATCGGTGTGTCGGACAGCAAGCTGCTGGCCAAGATGGCTTCTGAATTCCAAAAGCCGGACCAGGTCCACACCCTGTTTACCTGGGAGATAGAGAGGAAGATGTGGCCGCTGCCTGTAAACGAACTGTTCTGGGTGGGGCCGGCCACCGCGAGAAAGCTGAGAGCGCTGGGAATAAGGACCATAGGGGCTCTGGCTGCCTCGGATTTGGAACTGTTAAAAAGGCATCTAAAAAAACAGGGGGAGTTTATCTGGAATTATGCCAATGGAAGGGATGTGTCTCTATTTTTGAGAGAGCTTCCGCAGAATAAGGGGTACGGCAATTCTATGACCACGCCGTCAGATGTGACGGATCGGGAGACGGCAGAACAGGTCATATTATCCCTTACGGAAACCGTGTGCGCCAGGCTGCGGGCTGACAGCATGGAAGCTGCCTGCGTGGGTATTTCCATCACGGACAGGGAATTTCGCCATGGATCCGGTCAGACCACCCTGATTTCGGCTACAGATACCACCCTGGAAATCTATGAGGCGGCCCGGAGCCTGTTTGACCGCCTGTGGAATCATTCTCCCATCCGCCAGATGGGGGTCCATACAAGCAAGGTCAGCCCAAAAGGCCATTATCAGTATCAGCTTTTTGACAGGGGACTCCATGATAAATACGCCAGGCTGGACACGGCTGTGGATGAGATAAGAAAACGGTATGGGGAGGACTGCGTGCAGAGGGCTGTTTTTGTGGGGAACCGGATTCCCCACATGTCGGGCGGCATTGACAAGGTGAAACGGACCGGAGTCACCAAGGCCGTGCAGAGGACCGGGCCGGGCAGCGGTGCGGGAGACCGGAATCACGGCAGCGGGGAGGACCGGGTTTTCCGGTAGCTTCTCGGAGAGCAGCCCTTTATCTTGTGGAACACCTTGGAGAAGTAATTGGGGTCGGTGAAGCCGGCCCTTATGGCTGTCTCGGTCATGGTCAGTTTTCCCTCCAGCACATCGGGAATACTCTTTTCAATGCGGTATTTTAGCAGGTATTCAAACAGGGATTCCTTCATGTAACCCTTAAAGACCCGGCAGCACTCGCTTTTGCAGATATGGATGTGGCGGGAAATATCATCCAGGGTGATATCAGACTGATAGTTTTCATGGATGAAGGAGAGCATCTGACGAATCCGTTCCTGATTCTTCCGGACTGCTGCATGTGCCGGTTCCGGGTCAGGGCGGCAGTGAAGGTATAAAAGCTTCCAGAAACGGAACAGGTCCATCTGGATGTCCATTTCATAGGTATCATAGCGCAGACTGTCGATGCGTATAATATCCTCCAGAAGCCCGACCGCTTCCCCGTGCCATTCCTGCGACAGGTCGAAGCAGAGAGCCGGCAGGGCGGCGTTTTCCATCAGAGGGTCCGTATACCGGCTGGGAATCCGGCTTCCCTGGTAGCCGTACAGCAGTCTGGGGTGGAAGGTAATGGAGATGTACCTGCAGTCGCGGCCGTTTTCCATGCGCCCGGTGTGCATGGTATTGGAGTTGCCGAAGAGCGCCTGTCCGGCCCTGGGATAAAAGATCTGGTCATTAATTTGATATACCATAGTCCCCTCTGTGATGAGGGTAAGCTCGATTTCCGTATGCCAGTGCCACTGGAAGGAGCTGGTGTAGAACCTGGACAGGGCCTCGTCGCTGACAAGGACGGGAAATTCATAGGTCCCGTGCTCCTTTAGCTCTTCCTGGTGTTCGTTGGTGATGATTTGGATTTTAGAAGGCATGGCCGCAGACTCCTTTTGTGTATGTTCCGGTTTTGGAACGTTTTTTAAAGTATCTGTTCTGTTTAATCTCAATATTGTCTGGTTATATCCCATGAATTATAACATTTTTGAATAAAAAACTCAATATATTCCCTTTTCTGCGCATGATTTTCAAGGATAAATCCCATTGTTTTTTTATAATAGAAATCAGAAGAAATCAAAAAACCAGGAAAAGAGGAGATTGCTTTGGAGAGAAGATGCAGGACAGCAAAGAGCCAATATCTGAATCGTGTGATAACCTATATGAAGGATCATCTGCAGGAGAATCTGACACTGACCCGGATTGCAAGGGAAGCAGGGCTGTCGGAGAGCTATCTCAACGCGGTTTTTAAAGAATGTGTCAAGTGTGCGCCAATGGATTACTACATCAACATGAAGATGGAGCAGGCCTGCTATCTTCTCTGCAATACAGACATGCATATATACCAGGTGGCCCAGTATTTGGGATATGACAATCACGGGCATTTAAGAAGGTACTGGGTGTGCCTCCTAAGAAGTACAAGGAAATGCCAAGGATACCGTCAGCTCCCATGCAGGTTTCCTGCTGAGAACCTGCTGAGAACAGGAAAATGTAATAAACAAAATGCAATATATACTTTACATTTAGAACGATATAATTTATAATATGTAATATAAGACGGGAGCCGAAGGAATTGCGAAGGAATTGCAATCCGAGGTAATCCGAGCAAAAGGCCGAACGGCCCGAGAAAATGCTAATAAAATGCTGCTGATGCGTTTAAACGCGATGCCTGTAAGGAGGGAGGGATGGCAGTGAAAAACCTGAAAATGAAAGCAGCCAGGGCCGGTATGGATTTATCCCAGGAAGAACTGGCTGAGCTGGTAGGGGTGACCCGCCAGACCATTGGGATGATAGAGGCGGGGAAGTACAACCCTACGCTGAATCTTTGCCTGGCAATCTGCAAGGCGCTTCACAAGACACTGGATGAGCTGTTCTGGGAGGAATAGCAGGAGATATGGAAGTCAGAGGAAAAGGAAGGAGAATTCTGATATGATGGACGAGAGAACAACACAGGTAAGAAATAAAATAATGAGTGAGATGGCCATGCTTATGTATCTGTTTGTGGCGGCGGCATTTGCGGTTAAGGTTCTGCTGATGGGAAAAGGAATCCGGGACTGCGTGGTTGAATATGTCATATTGATTCTGGCCCCCCTGTATCAGTATGTCAGGGCAAGGCAGCTGAAGTTCAGCCTGTACCGGCCGGGATACGGCAGCCAGCAACATCGTGTCAGGCGCAATCTTGTCTCCGTGGCAGTGGGCGCACTGGTATTCATCCTGGTTTTCTGGAGAACCTCGAAAACAGGAACCTTGGATGCCAAAGAGGCGGTCCCGGGGGTGCTGACCTTTGTCGTGGTATTCCTGCTCACAAGAGTGGTGATAGTAAGGATTGAAAAGAAGCGGGCAGACAGACTGGAACAGGAATATGGGGATGACGGGGAAGAGCAGGAATAGATATACGAAATTTATATTGTTAATTTTCAAGCGTTAGGGTAAAATGGAAGGGCATGTCAGACAGGCCGCATGTATACAGGGCGGCCTTAAAATTTATATCATAAGGAGAGATATGAACCATGCCATTTAACAAGAAAAAGAATACCGGTACCCCAAAGCGGGATTATACAAAGATGAAGACCCCCCATACGTATGCAATTATATTTGCTGCCATATTCCTGTGCTGGCTGCTGACATTTTTAGTACCCGCGGGAAAATTCAGCACCCACAAGGTAGAATATACGGATTCCAACGGTGCGGTAAAGACCAAGACCGTGCTGATGGCGGACACGTTCCGTTACAGCTACCGTCTGGACCGGGAAGCGGTGAAGGATAACCTGACAGCCATGAGCGGGGATGAAGCGCTGATGGAATCCCTGGGTGTTGACCCCGCAGAGCTGGATGCGTTTCTTGAAACAGATTCTTCTGAGTGGACCCAGGAGGATTTGGATGAACTGGGGCTGACAGATGATGTGCTGTACGGACAGTACGGCGAATCCATCTATGATACCAGCCAGAAGCTTCATAAGACGGCAAAGGTGTGGGGCACAGAGGATTTTGGCGGTTTTGGCTTCCTCAACTATGTGTTCGAGGGACTGGTGACAGGGGACCGTTCCGGCTCCGCAGTTGGAATCTGCGCCTTGATTCTGGTGGTGGGAGGTTCCTTTGGAATTATCATGAAGACAGGGGCCATTGATGCGGGCATTTACGCCTTCATCAAAAAGACAAAGGGCTTGGAGCGTCTGGCTCTGCCGCTGTTATTTATCCTGTTTTCCCTGGGAGGCGCCACCTTTGGAATGGCAGAAGAGTGCATTCCCTTTTCCATGATTATGGTGCCCTTTGTGATTGCGCTGGGCTATGATTCCATTGTGGCCATCACTGTTACCTACGTGGCGTCCCAGGTGGGCAATGCAGTTTCATGGATGAGTCCCTTTTCTGTGGCAGTGGCCCAGGGCATAGCGGGAATCCCGGTTCTGTCCGGCGCCGGCTTCCGTCTGGCCATGTGGGTGATTGTGACTCTGCTTTCCGCAGGATACATGATGATTTACGCTGAAAAGATACGTAAGAACCCGGCCCACTCCGTTGTCTATGAGAGTGATGCCTATTTCAGGGGAAGAATGGACTCTGTTTCGGAGGAGGAGAGGGAATTCAGTCTGGGCCATAAGCTGATTCTTCTGGAGATGCTGGCTGTCCTGGTTTGGATTATCTGGGGTGTTACCCAGGAAGGGTATTATATTCCGGAAATCGCCTCCCAGTTCTTTGTGATGGGATTTGCGGCCGGTGTGACCGCGGTCATTTTTAAGCTCAATGATATGACGGTCAACGGTATGGCGTCCGCCTTCCAGAGCGGTGTGGCTGACCTGGCTGGAACCGCGGTTGTGGTAGGTATGGCCAAAGGAATTCTTCTGGTGCTGGGCGGCTCCGATGCAAATGTGGCGTCCACGCTGAATACGATTTTGTATACCATTGGAAATGCGCTTGCAGGAGTGCCTTCGTTTATCGGAGCGCTGTTTATGTACCTGTTCCAGAGCTGTTTCAATCTGATTGT
>ERZ779870.2132-NODE-2132-length-10687-cov-5.68915_pt1 | contig 10687 bp, 7 predicted proteins | sample MGYA00511247_ERZ779870 | MGnify/ENA primary metagenome ERZ779870 (study PRJEB29588, sample SAMEA2149068) | human gut metagenome | biome: human gut; feature: human-associated habitat; material: faeces | place: Denmark | collected 2008/2010 ...
TAAGGCTTTGCGGACATTTAAGAAGATATAAAAAGATAGTCAAAAAGACATATATAATTTATAATAAATGTGAATTGGAAAATGGGGGAACGGTCACATCCAAAGGTGTTGTAAAAGGCATCAAAAAAGGAACTGCAACCATTACCGTTCAGAGTGGTTCCAAAAAACTGACCTGTAAGGTAACGGTTAAATAATTCAAAGGATATTAGTAATCAGCATTTGTTATTTACTCATAGTTATATCTTATATGTTTGAGTACGCAAAACAGACTGGAGCTTGATAAGAATATATATCAGGTTCTCAGTCTGTTTTTACATATTGCAGGCAAAAAAAGAACACGTTTTCACAAAATAAGATTGACTTTTTTCAAAACTCTTATTATCATATAAAACATATTTAATTACTATGAAATAAGGAATGATAAAAAGTTCTGTTACACTGATGATGCTGAGTTACATAGATGACGTTGAGCAGCTTACAGGACTGGTAGCGGGTAGACTTTTTTCAGAGGGAGGGGACGGGTACATGTCCATCAAGAAGATCGCAGAAAAGGCAGGGGTTTCACCGGCGACGGTTTCCAGAGTTTTGAATAATCCCAATTATAAATGTTCTGTTTCCGGACTCAGGGATAAGATATGGAAAACAGCTATCGAGATGAATTATGTGCCCAACGAGGCGGCCCGGAATCTGAAAAAAGGCGTTTCCGCAAAGCAGGAGAAAACCTGGTACATCAATATCCTGATGACAAGAACCGATTCTTCCACAACGGATCCGTTTTTTGCGGAGCTTCTTCGGGTGATCGAAAGTGAGATCCATGATAAAAACTGCATTCTTTCCAAAGTATGGTATATGTCTGTGTTTTCCGATGACCGGAAGTGCCGAAGGGAGAATCTGGACCGGCTGATCGACGGAATGTATGATGAGGTGGAAGGGAAAAGGGACGGACTGATCATCATCGGCAGATGTAATAAAGAGGCTTTGAAGAAGCTGAATAAGAAGTATAAGAGTGTGGTATCGGTGAACCGGAATTCTACCAATTATGAAGTGGATGAGGTCCTTTGCGATGGGAAAAAGATCGCAGCAGCGGCAGTGGAATATCTGATCTCCCTGGGACACAAAAATATCGGTTATATTGGCCAGTGTCACAGCGAGGACCGGTATAACGGGTATCTGGAAACACTGAAGAAGCATGATCTGGATGTGATACCGGAGTATGTTATCGAAACAAAGCAGACTGAGGCCGAGGGCTACGAGGCCATGGAAAAGTTCTTTCAGTCGGACGACATGCCAACCGGAATCTACTGTGCCAATGATATTTCGGCGATCGGAATGCTGAAGTGCCTGAATAAATTTCGGAACCGGTATTATATGCCTTCGATCATATCCAGCGATGATATACAGGAGGCACAGTTTACCAGACCGATGCTGACAACGGTGAGCCTGCCCAAGGAGGATATGGGAAAATTTGCATTATACCTGCTACTGGACCGGCTGAAGGGCGGGCATTCCGGTATTGTGCGAATGGAGCTGGAAGGCAGACTGATGATACGGAACAGCTGCAGCAGTGTGGAGGACAGTATGTGGAGCGATTATTGTATTTGAGGATTGCGGATGCGCAGATATAGTGACAGACAGGATGCGGATGCGCTATGACCAGAGTATTTCGTGAAAACGTTTTCAGATATTCCTATTTAATTAATGGGAATAATATGGTTTAATGTATTCAATTCAAATAAAAAAAATTACAGAACCACAGTAAACGGAAAGAACCGGTATGATTTGACAGCGAAATGAAGCAGTTACATTGGTGGAAAAAGATTTCCAAATAAAAATGTGGTTGTAAAGGAGTACACAGATCATGAAAAGAAAACGCATCGCAGGTGTCTGTATCACACTGGCAGCAGTGGTACTGGCAGGAACTTTTGCAGTATCGGGAAACAATACAAAGGATAAAAATCATGTGGAGATCATCAATGTGTCCTATGATCCGACCAGAGAATTTTATGAAGCATATAATAAGATTTTTTCAAAATATTGGAAAGAGGAAACAGGTCAGAGTGTGGATGTGATCCAGTCTCATGGCGGTTCCGGAAAGCAAGCCCTTGAGATCTCCAACGGACTTCCTGCAGATGTGGCGACACTTGCACTGGAATATGATATCGATGCGATCCGGAATGCCGGTCTGATCGACAAGGGTTGGATCGATGAATATCCGGATGACAGTGCTCCTTATACTTCCACCATTGTATTTCTTGTTCGGAAAGGAAATCCGAAGAATATCCACGACTGGGATGATCTGACAAAGGATGGTGTGGGGGTGATCACTCCCAATCCGAAAACCTCCGGTGGTGCCCGCTGGAATTACATGGCAGCCTGGGCTTATGCCAATGAGAAATATAACGGCAACGAGACAGATATGAAAGCCTTTATCAAGAAACTTTACAAAAATGTCCTGGTTCTGGATTCCGGAGCAAGAGGTGCCACAACCTCTTTCGTGGAAAACGGGCAGGGTGATGTGCTGATCGCCTGGGAAAATGAAGCGTTTCTTTCTGTAAGGGATAATCCGGATGATTACGAGATCGTAACGCCGGGCATCAGTATCCTGGCACAGCCATCCGTTGCTGTTGTAGATGAAAATGTGAAAAAGCATGATAATGCAGAAGCTGCGAAAGCATATCTGAAATATCTGTATTCCGATGAAGCTCAGGAGTTGATCGCGGAGAATTACTATAGGCCGGTTGATCAGACGATCCTGAAAAAGCATGCAGATACTTTTAACCTGAAGGTGAAGCTGACAACGATCAAAGATTTCGGCGGCTGGGATGCAGTTCAGAAAAAGCATTTCGCAGACAGCGGAGTGTTTGATGAGATCTATGAAGAGTAAAAGAGCCTGAGATTTTGTAACAGACCAGAGAGTTGTAGAAGAGTCAGAGATTTGCAACAGATTAGAGAATTGTAGAAGAGTCAGAGATTTGCAGCAGACCGGGAATTTGTAACAGACCAGAAACTTAGAATAGAAAAGAGGGGAGACAGAAATGAAGAAACAACAGAGTAAACGTGTGATACCAGGCTTTGGACTGACAATGGGAGTGACTTTGGCGATGCTGAGTATCGTAGTTCTGATCCCTCTTGCGTCTCTGGCAGTATACTCGGCGCGGCTGGGTTTTCGGGAATTTATTGAGGTGATCACACGGCCGAGGGTTTTGTCCGGATTCTATGTAAGCTTTATTACCGCATTTGCGGCCACAGTGATCAATGCTATTATGGGCCTGGTCCTTGCGTGGGTGCTGGTAAGATATGATTTTCCGGGAAAAAGGATCATGGATGGAATGATCGAGCTGCCTTTCGCACTGCCGACTGCAGTTGCCGGTATCTCACTGACATCCCTGACATCCGATAAAGGTCTGGTGGGAAGCTTTTTTGCAAATTTCGGTATTAAGATCGCATATACCAGAATCGGTATCACGGTGGCATTGATCTTTGTGGGAATCCCTTTTGTAGTCAGGGCCATTCAGCCGGTTCTGGAGAAGCTGGACGGTTCTTATGAGGAGGCGGCTCGTGTCATGGGTGCAAAGCCATTCACCGTTTTTCGCAGGGTTATTCTTCCGGAACTTCTGCCGGCAATGCTTTCCGGGGCGGGACTTGCCTTCGGACGCTGCCTAGGAGAATACGGAAGTGTTGTTTTTATCGCAGGAAACAAACCTTACTATACAGAGATCACGCCGCTGATCATCATGTCAAAGCTTCAGGAGTTTGACTATGAAAGCGCAACAGCTATCGCACTGGTTACACTGGCAGTATCATTTCTGATCCTGTTTGGTGTGAATCTGGTGCAGGCAAGAAATACGAAACGTATCAGAGGGAGGGATGCATAATGGATGAAAAAAAGAAGCAGGCTTCCGGGCCGGTGAAATGGATCCTTATCGGGATTTCCGTGATCTTTCTTTTTGTGATGCTGGTACTGCCTCTGGTGGTTGTTGTAACCCAGGCGCTGAGCAAGGGCTGGCAGTGCTATGTGCAGGCGGTGACAGATGAGTACACGCTGAAAGCGCTGAAGCTGACCATTGGGGCGACGGCTGCGGCTGTTGTATGCAACACGATCTTTGGTCTGTGTGCGGCATGGGCAATGACCAGATTTCATTTTCGGGGAAAAAAACTCCTTACCACTTTGATCGATGTTCCGGTTACGGTATCACCGGTTATCGCAGGTCTTATCTATATCCTGGTTTTTGGAAAGCAGAGTCCTCTTTATTCTGTTCTTGAAAGTGCAGGAATCCAGATTGTATTTGCAGTTCCGGGAATTATCCTGGCAACGATTTTTGTCACGTTTCCATTTGTGTCCAGAGAGATCATACCGGTTCTGGAATCCATAGGGTCCGATGAGGAAGAGTCGGCAGCACTGATGGGAGCAAAAGGCTGGACGATTTTTACCAGAGTGACATTTCCGCATATCAAGTGGGCATTCCTCTATGGCGTTGTGCTGTGTACAGCCAGAGCCATGGGAGAGTTTGGAGCCGTGTCCGTACTGTCCGGACATCTCCGTGGAAAAACAAATACACTTCCGCTTCATGTGGAAATTCTTTATAACGAATTCCAGTATGTTCCGGCATTTGCGGTTTCTTCGATCCTGGTGATCCTGGCGGTGATCCTTCTGATCGCAAGAAATGTTCTGGAGCATAAGGGAAAGGGGGAAAAAGGCGATGTACGTTGAGTTAAAAAATATCAATAAAACATATGGGGATTACAAGGCATCTGATAATGTAAGCTTTGGTATCGAAAAGGGAAAGCTGATCGGTCTTCTGGGTCCCAGTGGAAGCGGAAAGACTACGATTCTCCGTATGATCGCCGGTCTGGAGCAGCCGGACAGCGGAGAGATCATCATCGACGGAAGAGTGGTCAATGATGTGCCTGCCAGCGAGCGAGGCATTGGATTTGTGTTCCAGAATTATGCTCTTTTCCGGTATATGACGGTGTATGATAATATTGCATTTGGCCTGAAGGTGCAGAAGGCGGACAAGAAGTATATTAAGCAGAGGGTTATGGAACTGGTAGAGCTGATCGGGCTGAAGGACCTGGAGAAAAGATATCCGAGTCAGCTGTCCGGTGGTCAGAGACAGCGAGTTGCTTTTGCCCGGGCGCTGGCTCCGAATCCACAGCTGCTTCTTTTGGATGAGCCTTTTGCGGCTATTGATGCGAAGATCCGTACGGAGCTTCGAAGCTGGCTGAAGGATATGATCGAGAAGCTGGGGATCACCAGCATTTTTGTTACCCATGATCAGGATGAGGCTATTGAGGTGGCGGATGAAATTATTATTACCAACCGTGGACGGATCGAGCAGAAGGGAACTCCACTGGAGGTTTATCAGAATCCGGATACTGCGTTTACGGCGGGATTTTTCGGGCAGACTTCTGTGATCGATGATTACCAGGTGTTCAATCACTTCGAGGAAGTTCCGGGAGGCGAAAAAGCCATTGTCCGTCCGGAGTTTGTAAAAGTGACTAAGAAGAACGAGGAACAGAAATATAAAAGCTCCGCAACAGAGGGCATCGTAGAACGAGTCGCATTCCGCGGCAGCAGCCTGGAACTGAAAGTCCGTGTAGGAAACACCACACTCAGCGCCAGAAGAAGCCTTGACGAAGAACCCGTCCGGGAAGGCGAAGTTGTGGATGTGTTTGTGCAGAGGATTTTTGTAACGAAGGGAAATGAGGCAGTACTGCTACATAATACAGCTATGGTTGAGGATTGGTTAGTGATATAAAAAAATGCCGCGGGAGCGGCATTTTTTTATGAGCAAGTAGCGTTAGCGGATTGCGAATATCATATGATATGGCCGCGGAAGCGGCATTTTTTTATGAGCAAGTAGCGTTAGCGGATTGCGAATATCATATGATGTGGCCGCGGAGTGGCATTTTTTTATGAGCAAGTAGCGTTAGCGGATTGCGAATATCATATGATGTGGCCGCGGAGTGGCATTTTTTTATATATGTGAAATTTTCACACCGTAATATTCTGCAAGAGAATCCACCAGATCATCACGGATTTTTTTGTGGTCATTGCCATCCAGGGACATGACACAGGATACCATCTGACGTTTTTTATCAACGACGCAGTATTGGCCGTAATTGCCGGACAGGATCAGTGTATCTTCCATAGGTCCCATATATATGAAATATCCATAACCATAGCTCTGGTAATCCGGATGCTCCGTCAGTGGATTGTAAGAATCGATATGTTTCTGACAGGCATCAATCACGAATTTTTTTGGGACGATCTGTTTTCCGTTCAGGGAACCCTCATGCAGAAGCAGATGTCCAAAACGAGCCAATTCATCAATCGTCAGATACAGTCCGTTAGCTGCCATACAATGTCCCTGAGGGCAGAGGGTCCAGTCCGGATTCGGAATGCCAACCGGTTCAAAGAAACGATATCGCAGATAATTCAGCAGACCCGTTCCGGATTTCTCTTCCAGAAGAACAGATAAAATATAGGAACAAAAATTGCTGTACACAAAATGAGTACCGGGTGTATATGGAAAAGAATCATTCTGAAAGAAATATCTCACCCAGTCCTTTTCTCTGTATCGCTCTGGTCCATCGCAGAAAAAGAGCGGATCTTTCTGACCGGATGACATGGTAAGAAGATCACGGATCTTTATCTTGTACAGATTTTCAGAAGGGTCGGAAGGGAAATATTTTTCAAACCAGGGATAAATGTATTCATCAAGAGTGATCAGTCCTTCACGTTCTGCGATACCTGCGGCCATTGCAACAAAAGGCTTGCTGATAGACCATATATTTAAACGGGTTTTGACCGGAAAAAGTCTGAATTCTTCTTTTAGAAGATCATTTTTATATATCTGTGCGTAGATGATATTGGAATGATGTTGCTTTGATTTCTCAAGAAAAATATCTAAAATTTCCTGCATGATAATCCCCCCCCTGAAATTATTATTCGTAAAAAAGATCAAAGTCTGAATAAAGTTCTTCCAGGTCATGAAGTCGTGTACTGATGGATTTGCACCTGGTTTTGCGGATTTTTGCAACAATACTGTCAAACAGACAATAGAGGCATGAGAAGGAGTTAAATCCCATTTCATTGAGATTGATCTCTGTAATGATAGCGTGGTCTGCCAGCGCCCATGCCGGTGATGAAATGCTGTCTGTGATGGCGAGTATCTTTGCACCATGATTTTTGGCAATCTGTGCATATTTCAGAGACCATTTGGTATAGCGGGCAAAAGAGATCAGAAGAACAACTGTATCCTCGGATGCTTCTGTGAGATATTCGAAATTGGAATCGTAAAATTCGTGAACCACCTTGGTATTTCCAAGAAGCTGATTCAACAGAGTTCCCATCCAGAGAGCGGCACTGTAGGAAGAGCGTGCACCAACAATGAGGCGTTTTTTGGCATTGCTCAGATGGGTAACAATCTGATCCATATCTTCCTGATTCAGATGAGATGCCCAGCTTTCCATGGAATGGAGTTCATTGGCAATGATGTTTTGATAAAAATTTCCGCTATCCAGCCGTGAATCGTCTGTTATAACCGTAGGAACGGAAAGAATATCATTCTGTACAGTACGCTGCATTTCAGAAAAACTTTCAAATCCCAGGGAATAGGCAAGGCGTATGATAGTGGTTTCGCTTACGGAAATTTCCTTGCTGAGTTTCGCAAGGGTGGAATAACTGAATGAATCAAGGTGTTGTAATATATATTCGGCGACTTTCTTCTGACCGGCAGAAAGGAAAGATACTTTTTCACGGATCAACTGTTCTATTTTCATGAAAACCTCCTGTATTGTACGATTAGTATAATAAATTATAACAGGTGTAAAGTTTGCTTACAATATAATGAAGTAAAAAATTCTTCTTAATACAAGAAAGATGTAAATAATGCACAAATTAAAGCGTGTATTTTTAATAATATTGTCAATAGAAATCTTGAAACCTAGATGCTAATATAGCATTAAATAATTCACATGATGTCAGAAAAAGAATTAATTACACTATTAATATTAAAGTCAATAAAAAAGGGGGGCTTTTATGTCGTCAACAGTAAAGGAAATAAAAGAAAAAACAGGTTACCTGAAACGAAGTGATCTTTATACAATCGGTGTAGGACAGGCGATTGGATCGGGTGTTCTGACACTGATCGGACCGGCAATTCTTTTGACTGGTCAGTCGGCATGGTTGGCATATGTAGCTGCATGTATCTGGGGATTTATGATGATTGCACCAATTCCATGGATCACATCTACACTGAAACTTGGAGGAGGATTTTATTCTCTGGTAGGAGATATGGCCGGCAAACGAGTTGCCGGTATGTATGCAGTAGGATTTTTGCCACAGACGATCAATCTGGCGACTTATGGTGTGGCAATTGGTATGTATGCAAATTCCCTGTGGCCGCAGATTAATGCGAAATGGTTTGGAATTGCAGCCCTGAGTGTGTTCTTTGCCATCAATCTGTGTGGTGTGGATGTAATGGCGAAGGTACAGAAAATTCTGGTTATCCTGCTGTTTGTTGCACTTGGTCTGTTTATTGTTCTGGGATGCCTCCAGCTGAAAAATCCGGTGTTTGAGTTTACAGCACCAGACTTTTTCTCCAATGGTCCATCCGGATTCTTTTCCGCAATCATGCTGTATGTATATTCAACAAACGGATATTCCTGCATTATGAATTATGGTAAACAGGCAAAAGAAGCGCATAAAGATATTCCAAAGGCACTTCTGTACTGTATTCCGACACTGATGGTTGTATATGGCGGTGTTGCAATTGTAGCAAGTGGTGTGCTTCCTCTGGATCAGGTAGCCGGACAGCCGCTTACCCTGGTTGCAAAAAATATTTTAAATCCGGCACTTTTCACAGTATTTATGATTGGTGGTCCGGTACTTGCACTGTCTTCATCCATTAATTCAACAATTTCCAATAACTGTATTCCGGTTGCACAGTCCTGTAAAGATGGATGGCTTCCGAAATCATGGGCAGCTCAGAACAGAAGAGGGGCTTACTGGAAACTGATGACATTTACTTATCTTATGGGAATATTACCTGTGTTACTGGACTTTTCTATCAGTGATGTTGTAAATAATATTATGCTTCTGGCATCAGCATTGGCATTTCTGCAGATTTATGCGTATTTCCAGCTTCCGAAAAAACATGCAGAAGCATGGGAAAAATCACCAATGCATATTTCTAACGGAAAATATTATTTCCTCTGCTGTTTGAGCCTGTTTGCATATATCTGCATTTTTATCAATTCTTGCAGAAGCCTGAAACTTCCGGTAGTAATCATCAGTCTGATAGCCATTGTAGTATGCATGGCTTACGGATGGTTTAGAAGTGTAAGTCCTGATGTAAAGATGGAAACAAGTGTGTGGGAGGATTAATGTTTATGAATAAAGACCAGAACCTGATCAATGAATTTGCTATCAAAACTTTAAAAGAAAATCTCAATGTTATGTATGCGCAGATATGGCGTGAAGGACAGTTAACGGCAGAATATAAAAGAATGCCGGTCAAGACACGCCTTAACACCTGGTCTGCCTGCAAGGGTGTTGTGTCCTGTGCGGCAGGAATCGCACTTGATGAAGGGCTGATTCGACTTGATGAGAAGATTGTGGATATTTTTCCAGAGTATGCACCGGAGAATCCGGAAGGATATCTGGGGGATGTAACGCTGGAAAATATGCTGACAATGACTACAGGTTTGGAAAGCTCTCTGTTTTTCTGTGACTGGCCGGAGCGTTACACAACTCCGGACTGGATCCGATATTTCTTCGAGAATGCGAAAGTGATAAAAAAACCGGGAACAGAATGGCTGTACAGCAATTTTAATACTTATATGATCAGCTGCGCGATTGAAAAACGTGCGGGAGTTAATCTTCTGGAATATTTGAGAAATCGCTTTTTTGAACCGCTGGGAATTGGAAATCCAGACTGGACTTTGTGTCCGAAAGGGCATGTGCATGCGGCTAATGGACTTTATGTGAATATTGATGAGTTTACCCGGTATGGACAAATGATTCTTCACAAGGGAAATTATAATGGAAAACAGCTGGTGCCAGAGTCGTACATGAAGATGGCAACGTCCAATCTGGTGGATAATTCAGTGGCAGGAAGTCCGGGAAATCTTTATTCCGGTTTTGGATATGGATATCAGTTTGTCATGAATCCGGAAGCCGGTTCCTATCGATCCGATGGAAATTATGGTCAGTTCTGCCTGGCGTTTCCTGACAAGGATGCAGTAGTAACTGTAATGTCTCTGGAGGGGGATTTCCAGAAAATAGGAAATCATCTATGGACTACAGTGGTTCCGGAATTATAAGAATTCTGTCTGGCAAATCAGACAGTGTAAGAGGGCTTAAATCTTTCTGGCTTGACATTGGTCAGAAACCGTTTTATACTCCTGTCTTTGACAGTTGCTAAACAAAAAAATCGCTGTACCTTTTGATTTTACTGGGGTTCGGCGATTTTTTTGTGTCGTTTTGGAATATAGTATTTTATCCAATGCGTCGTAAAACCCCCTGCTTCAACTATGGGGATATAAGACGCGTCCATCGAATTTATGCAAGTAATTGAAGAGGGACAAAATAGTAATTGTATTAACTAATAAACCATAATATAATATAAATATGAACACAACATATAAATCAAACAACAATGTCGTCTATTCCTGTAAATAC
>ERZ779870.2133-NODE-2133-length-10687-cov-2.92645_pt1 | contig 10687 bp, 10 predicted proteins | sample MGYA00511247_ERZ779870 | MGnify/ENA primary metagenome ERZ779870 (study PRJEB29588, sample SAMEA2149068) | human gut metagenome | biome: human gut; feature: human-associated habitat; material: faeces | place: Denmark | collected 2008/2010 ...
AGCCGCCGGTTTGTAGCGCAGCAGCGACGACGCGGAATAAAACAGCCTGTCGAGCAGGGCGCAGAGCGAACCGTTGGGGCCCGCATAATAGACGGGCGAACCGATGACGATGCCGTCCGCCGTTTCCAGTTTCTCACGGATCGTGGTGTACAGCGCATCGCCGAACACGCATCTGCCCGATTCCGCACAACGGTTGCAGGCGATGCACCCCTGTACCGCTTTGGTGCCGATGGAGACGATTTCCGTTTCTATGCTATTCGCTTCAAGGGCTTTCGCCACTTCCGACAAGGCAATGTAAGTGTTTCCTTTGCCCTTCGGACTTCCATTAATCAGTAATACTTTCATCGTTATCCTTTTTAATACCAGTCATGTTTCTCGTCCCGGTCGAGCGCACCGATACGTGCCATTTCTTCCGGGGACAGCTCGAAGTCGAACACGGAGATGTTCTCTTTCTGATGGGCAGGATTGCTTGAACCGGGGATGACCGTCACGCCGTGCTGCAAGTCCCAGCGCAGGATGATCTGTGCGGGGGATTTGCCGTGCGCTTCGGCTATCTCCTTGACAGTCCCGTTACTGAACATCGCTTTCGTATAACCGCGTCCGCCGAATGGATACCATCCTTCGATGACGATGCCGTTGCGGTGCATATATCCCCGTACCTCTTTCTCCTGATAATAAGGATGTATCTCGTTCTGCGTCATCACGGGCTTGATGCTTACTTTCGGGAGGAACTCCCTCATCTCCTCGATATAATAGTTGGACACGCCGAGCGAACGTATTTTGCCCTCGGCCACGGCGCGTTCCATCGCCTTGTAGGCTTCCACGTCGTTGTCGCCGGGATGGTGCAGCAACATCAGGTCCACATAGCCGATGCCGAGCCTTGCGAGGGATGCTTCGATGGCTTCCTTCGCGTGGCCGAACTCGTTAGGATAGAGTTTGGTGCAGATGAAAAACTTCTCGCGGGGCAGGCCCGAGCGGCGGATAGCTTCGCCTACCTCTTTCTCGTTGCCGTAGAAAGTAGCGGTGTCGAACTTGCGGTAGCCTAACTTAATGGCGGAGAGAATGGCGTCGATGCACTCGTCGCCGTGCAGACTGTACGTCCCCAGTCCGAGGACGGGCATGGCGTATCCGCTGCTGAGCGTGATGACGGGCGGCTTGCCGTTCTCGCCCTCGGTCAGATCGAACGGGCCGTCATCGTCTGTGTCGGTATCGCTTGCATCGCCGGTGGAGGTTTCCTGCCCTGTACCATTATCGGTTACAGGACCGTCCGTACCGCAGGCGTTCGCCGAAAATGCCAGACAGAGCAGCATCGTGATGAATACCCGTTTTATTCTCATAATTTCCTGTTTTTTAATCTCTTATTGTAGTGCGAAGATACGGAGAAAAAGCTATCGCATAATTGCTGTAAGGCTCAAACACTGTTGTTGAAAAGGTCAATTTGCAAAAAGCGGACTACGGCGAAAGCATAAAAATCCCGCAACGCAGAAAATAGCGTTGCGGAATTTATCAACTCTCTTTACGGGCGGCATTATCTCGTTACAACATCAACAGGCAGATTGAAAATTTTTGCCACTTTCGATATCGTATCAATATGTCTTCCGGTTGCGGCGGCAAAATGATGGGTCGGACCGCATTCGCTCCATCGGTTTACGAACTCCCTTGCTCCGCAAGCAAAGCGCGTCCGCATGTTCGTGTCGCCGAACGACAGGATTTTTCCCTCTTCGTTCACGCCTTCCGCCGCTACGAATTTGAAGTGTCCATCGCCGTCTTGCGTAATGGCAAGATATGTGACCGGTCCCGTATAAGGATAAAACTGCGTCAAATATCCACCGCCGGTCTTTCCATGAAACACTTTCACGATTTTCATGGTAGGTTTCTTGCATGAGATGTCGGCATCTCCCGAACCGCTGTGGCCTATGATTGCGATGTCGTCATTGAAATCGATGGAATACATTTCCGCAAGCTGCCCGGTTCCGGAGATGGTTTTCATGATGCTCATGGCCATTGCCACCTTGATGTCGCCTTCAACGGCACACGCCGTACCTTGCTTGATAAGCATGGAGAACGCCGGTATCAGCATACCGTCGAGAATTCCGGCCTTGCCTTGGGCGAACCCGTCGTAATGGGAAGCGATGAGGCCGAGTTTTTCGTCCTTGACCCATTGTTCGAACGCCACGACATATCTTGCCATTTCCCATACTTCCTCGATGCTCCCTCCGCCTTCGATGTCAAAGGTGTCGAGGATGTCTTGCGCTTTAGTCCGTATGATCTCTTTGTCGGTCACGTTGTCTGCTATGGCCCACATCTTTTCCCAGTCAAACTGTTTGGTATAAAGATGCATACGGCGATACAGATTCGATTCGTCGATATACAGGTCCATCATGCCGGGATAGGGACGCCCTATTTGGGCGATGTTGGTATCGCGGAAACGACGGCGTACTTGTGCCGCGCGACACCAATCTTCGATCTGCGATTGCACTTCCGGATCGCCCCCTTCGACGACACCCGTAATTACGGCGTGGCGCTTGCCGTAACGTTCCAAATCGGCCACCATCTCGCCCACGGCTCCGCAGGCATACCCTTCGCCCAGCCATGTCGCGATATCCGTGTGGTCGTAATCCAGCGCTTTCAGCTTCTGGATATTCACCAGCACGACAGGAACATCCAGATCCTTCACTGCGGGAAGCATATTGTAGGAGGTGGCGTACGTGAGGAGCTGCATCATCACAATGTCCACATCGGCTGCACGGAATTTATCGCCGGCCGCCTGCGACAGCTCCTTGGTCGTGACCAAACCGCCGTCCACGATCTCCACCGTGTCGGGCAGCGTCTTCTTAAACGCTTCATACTGAGTCTCGAATTCCGACACCAACGAGGGGAACTGGGGTAAATATGCCTCCAAGGCGATGGAAAATACGCCTACTTTTGCTTTTGTGTTTACTAACATGTTCTTGATTTTAAAGAGTAAAGAATTGATAATTATCTGTACGACTTCTCGAAAATATCCGCACAATCCTCGTGCGTCATCTCGCAGGGGTTGGCGGCGAAAAGTCCGCCCATCGTCTCGCGGGCATTGCGGGCCAATGTGTCGCATTCTTCCTTCGTGATGCCGTAGTCGCTCATTCGCAGGTTATCCACGCCGCAGGCTTTCTGCAACTCGGCCAGCGCGGTCAGGAAATCTTCCGGCTTGTTGGCATCCTTCATCCCCATGGCACGCGCCATCTTGACGAACTGTCCGTCGCAGACGTGGCGTTCCACGAAAAAGCGGTAGAACTCGTTGGAAATCATAATCAGCCCCGCGCCGTGCGGCAAGTCGTGGTGGTAAGCGCTCATGGCGTGCTCCATCGAATGTTCGGCGGTAGTGCTGGTGAGCTGCATCGTCAGTCCGGCAATGGTGCTGCCGTAGGCCACGCCTTCGCGGGCTTCGATGTCGCCTCCGTCTTTTACCGCACGGGGCAAGTATTCGGCGATGTACCCGATGGCCGACAACGCTATCGGCTCGCTCAGTACGTTCACGAAACGGCTAATCATTACTTCCGTATTGTGAAACAGGGCGTCGAATCCTTGATAAGCGGTGTACTCGGCAGGGACGGTGCGCATCAGTTCCGGGTCCACAATGGCGAGTACGGGATTCAGCGAAGGGTCTCCGAACCCGATCTTCTCGTTGGTCTCGTGGTTGGAGATAACACCCCAACAGTTGATTTCCGAACCTGTTCCGGAGGTAGTGGCGATAGTCACGATGGGAAGTCCCGGATGCAGTAAGGGCTGCGCCTTGCCTGTGCCACCGCACACGTAATCCCACAGGTCGCCGGGATTGGTGGCCATAGCCGCCACAGCTACGGCCGAGTCGAGCACGGCACCGCCTCCCAACGCGAGGATGAAGTCGCACCCGTTTCCTTTGGCGCAGGCGGCAGCCTCCATCACGACCTCTTTCGAAGGGTTTTCGTGAATGTTGTTACAGATGACGTAAGCTGCGCCGGCTTTATCCAGTTGGGCCGTCACACGGTCGAGCGTGCCGCTTGTCTTTACGGACTGACCGCTTGAAATGAGCAGCAGAGCCTTTCTGCCCGGAAGCTTCTGATTGCCGAGCTCGTTCAGTTTACCTCGCCCGAAAAGCAGTTTCGTCGGCGTGAAAAGATTGAAATCCATGTTCATAGTTTTACTTGTCTTATGTGTTAGATATTTCGATTCTACGGATATTTGCAAACACAAAAGTAAAGCGAAAGCCTCACAACGGGATTGCTGTGAGGCTCAAAGATCATTGCTGAGAAGTTCACTTTTTATTCTTTCTCTTTTGACAAACCTATTTTTGCCTGTTAACGGGATTGAATTGCTTGTCGTAGTCCAGCAGGTATTTTGCCAATACGGGGTCGTTGAAGTCGGTTTTCAACTTGCCTGTATCCATTCGCCGGATCGTTTCCATGTCCTCTGCAGAAAGCTCGAAATCGTCGATGGCGAAATTGCTGGCCATGCGCTCTTTATGTGTAGTTTTGGGGATGGCGACGATCCCTTCGCTCGTCAGGAACTTCAACGCCACTTGTGCATTGGTCTTGTCGTACCGTGCGCCGACGGTTTTCAACCGTTCGTCGGTAAAGATTCCGTCGGTGCCTTGAGCCAGCGGCCCCCATGCCATCAGGCGGGTGTCATAATCCTTGATAAGTCCGCGCATTCTGTACTGCTGGGAGAATACATGTGTCTCCAATTGCAATACGGCAGGCTTTACGTCCATGTTTTCCGCCAAATCCACAAAACGTGCGTCGTAAAAGTTACTTAGACCGATGGCCCGCACCTTGCCATTCCGGTAGGCCTTCTCCATTGCACGGTAAGTCCCGTAGTAATCGCCGAAAGGCTGGTGGACGAGCAACAGGTCGATATAATCCGTTCCCAACTTGCGGAGAGATTCGTCGATGCTGCGTGCAGCCTTTTCCTCTCCGGCATTGGAAATCCAAACCTTGGTGGTAAGGAACAGTTCGCTGCGCGGCACGCCGCATTTGCTCACAGCGGCCCCTACGCCTTCTTCATTGTAATAAGCCTGCGCCGTGTCTATCAGACGATAACCTGTGCCGATAGCCTCCAGCACGCAGCGTTCGCACTCTTCGGGGCTGACGAGATATACGCCGTAGCCCAGAACCGGCATTTCCACGCCGTTATTCAATAAGATCGTTTTCATGGTCATTCTTTCTTTTTGCCAATTGAACCATATGCTATTCGTTTGTCTGTCAACAATCTAATCCTTCCGTTCATGTATTTCCACGCACCGCAAACGGCTGGCCGGAATGCCCCGAGCATTTCCGTGTAACGCGAGCGGGGTGTCGCCCGGATTCATCGTTTCCTGTCGGCCGAATGCGTCCAACAGTCCGGCCACGACAGACTCGGCTCCGGCATTTCGGAGAGCCTCTGTCGAACGGATACCCTTCGCACAGTTAAACACGTGCTCGCCGAAATGTGCGGTATCCGCGAACCTACCGCCAAAACCCGTGTGCCGTGCTACGAAGCCCAAACTTCGGCTGAAAGATTGTTCGTCGGCGCCCCCTGTATCACCTCGTGTCCCTGTTCAATCAATTTAGCTGGCGACATCACCCGTGCCTAAAATCCCGAATTTCATCTTTCGTTTCGTCGAATCCGTTCTACTTCGCTTCTATTTTTTTGATGAATTTGGCAGGATTTCCTCCCACTACGGTCATGGGCGGCACATCGCGGGTGACGACGCTGTTCGCGCCGACGATGGAGCCGTAACCGATCCGTACGCCGGGCAGCACAGTGGAACCTATGCCGATCCAAACCTTATCTTCAATGACAATGGGTTTACCGTACGTCGCGCTGCGGTTGTCCGGATTCGGGTCATGATTGATGGTGATCAGGTTCACTTTCGGCGCGATGAACACACCGTCGCCGATGGTGATGCCGCCACGGTCGAAAAACGTGCATCCTTGCTGAATCCAGCAGCCTTTACCGATGCGGATGTTCTTGCCGAAATCCACGTAAAACGGAGGTAACAACGTGGTACTGGGATCGATTTCCCGACCCGTGATACGGAGAAGATAATCGTGTACCTCTTCGGAAGAGAGCCATCCTTTGGCGTTCATTTCCGCAGCCGTCTTCATCGTATCGAAAATGGTGCCGATCAGCTCTTCGTAACCGGGTTCTTCAGGCGAGACCATCGCGCCCGATAGGTCTTTCTCGAAAATATCCATGTAGTTATTCATTTTTATGATTGTATAATTTATATGTTTCGGCAAATGTAAAGACCCGTTTCATACTGTTTATAAACAATATTACGGATAGTTATACCTTGATTACTGGTTCGTGACAGAGGATTCTGCAACCTATTGCTTTGCCGGAATTTGCACCTCATTCGTGTATCCGGTGTGTTCCGATAAATCGTGTCGTGGCCAAATCCATGTCGTCGTAAATGGGACTCTTTCCCGTGTCGAGTCCGGCGATAGCCCGCATTTCCTGTCCGGTCAGCGTGAAATCGAAAATATTCAGGTTTTCCGCCATGCGTTCCTTGCGAACGCTTTTCGGAATGACCACTATGCCCCGCTGGTTCAACCAGCGGAGGATAACGGCCGCCACCGTCTTGCCGTGTTTTCCCGCAATGGTTTTCAGTACCGGGTTGTTGAAGATGTCGTTTTGCCCCTCGGCGAACGGCGCCCATGCCTCGTGCTGGATGCCCTCTTTTGCGAGGAAAGCGTTGGATGCCGCCTGTTGGTAGAACGGGTTGGTCTCGATTTGGTTGACGGCAGGCTTCACCTCGTTGTGCAGGAACAGGTCTTGTAGACGTTCATCGGAAAAACTCGTCACCCCGATAGCGCGGATACGCCCTTCTTCGTATAATTTCTCGACGGCCCTCCATGCGGCGTAGTAGTTGCCGTATGGCTTGTGCAGAAGAAAAAGGTCGAGGTAGTCCAGCCCAAGCGCCTTCATCGACCGATCGAATGCACGCAGTGCATCGTCGTACTCATAATCCTGTACCCACAGTTTTGTGGTAACGAACAGTTCTTCGCGTTTCAATCCGCTGCTGCGAATGGCATTGCCTACCTGCTCCTCGTTAAAATAAGACGCTGCCGTATCGATCATCCGATAGCCGACTTCGAGTGCGTCACCCACGGCCCGCTCCGTAGCTTCCGGAGCGATCTGATATACCCCGAAACCGACAGCCGGCATCATCACTCCGTTGTTCAGTCTTATTGTCTTCATTTCGTATCTGTTTGAATTTGTTGCGAAATTACCGTCTCGGCATGACAGGTCCGATACATAATTCGTGGAGATGTATTCACTTTTCGTGGTATTTGGTTAAATTCGCAGAGTGAGATCGATAAATCGGGAACGGGATGGAACGGAACAAACTGTATTTCATTGACTCGATTGACAATTACGGCATTACCGAAGGTGCGGACCATGTAATCCACATACTTTGCACGGCAGGTTGCATGAGCTTCTCCTTTCAGGAAACGCATTACAATATCGCTGTCGGCGATTATGTCATCCTGACCGACCTCTCGCTCGCTTCGGACTTCTCCCGATCGGAAGATTTTACGGGTATTGTCCTATGCCTTTCCGAATCGTTCGTCTCTTCTATGGCATTACGCAGCAACTACGGCATCATCGGGCATATGTCGCTGCTTCAGAACCCGGTAATGAAACTTTCCGAACAGGATTTCCAGAAATGCCGTACCGACATGCTGCGCCTTCGTGAACGCATGGAGGATAGCGGACATCTTTTTCGCGAGGAGATGATCGGACATCTGCTCATGGCGCACATCCTCGACCTGTACGACATTCATGCACGTCAAAATATTTTCAGGCAAGTGCCCGAAAGAATATCTTTTCTTTTGCGGCGGTTCATCGACCTGCTCTATCAGGGCGAATACATCCGAAACAGGGATTTGTCTTACTATGCTTCGAGGCTCTGCATTACGCCTCACTACCTGTCCGAAATATGCAAAAAGGCGAGCGGAAAGCCGGCGACATACTGGATAACTCGTTTCACCCAACAGGAAATCGGCCGGCTGCTTTGCCGCAAAGAACTTACGCTGGCAGAGATCGCAAGCCGTATGAATTTTTCGTCCGTTTCCTATTTAAGTCGTTACGTGCGAAAATGGGCCGGGGTTTATCCGACCGAATACAGAAACAACGTACAGCGTAAATAATCCGAAAGCAATGAGACGAGTACGGCCGCAAGTCCTCCCGTCGTCAACTTAAAACGGCTGTCGGCGGTACTCCATATTGTTTTTTGAAGGCCGAGGAAAAATGAGACTGGTTCTTGAACCCTACGCTCGTATAAATATCCGCGATTTTCTTTCCGCCTTCCTGCATCATGACGTAGGCCGCTTCGAGCCGTTTGCGGATAAGCCATTTTTCGGGCGTCAGATCGCTGATTTTCTTGAAATCCCGTTTAAAAGTGGCGAGGCTTCTTCCTGTATAGTGCGCCAGTTCTTCCATCGTGAACTCATACATGTAGTTCTTATTCATAAAGTCCATAATATCGATTTTCCACGGTTCGTTGAAATCGAACAACGTGGATGCGAACCGTCCGTCGATATGGAGCAGAGCCAGCAAGCCCTCCTGCAATTTCAGATGCATGAAATCGTCCCTCGGTTTCACTTCCGGATCGAAAAAAGGAGTCAGCGATGCAAAAAGGCTCGTTATTTCCGCGGTTTTAGGCAACTTGATTACTTCCGGTTTCAGTTTGGACGTATCGGCCGGAATCTTGCATTGCCCGAATTTGGCATACATTTCCCGCAGAAAATTCCGGGTAAAATTCAGGAAAATGCCGCAATATCGCTCTCCATTGAAAGTCCTTTTATACATGGTGATATGGTGGTCGCGCGGAATATACACGCATTCCCCCTTACCTACATGGATCTGCTGTTTGCCGTTGTCGAGAATCATTTCGCCGGAATAGACGTAGTTCATCGCATACTCCCGCGAACGATGTATGCAACCGCTGATATCATCGTAAAAAAAACTGTAAAACACATTTTCATAGTTGAAAATGAGCTTCATCGGACCAAGATCCTCTTCTTCTATTCGTCTTTGTTTCATCGCGATTTTATCGGGGAAGGATAATTATAATGTCGCTACTTTTCAATTAGCCGCATCCGCAGCACAGGAAACGGGTTGCCCTGTTCGTCGGTCTCGTCACGACGGAAAGTCTGAAATCCCGAACGGAGATAAAATGCTTCGGCTTTTTTGTTCTGTTCGTTCACGTCCACATATATCGCATCATACGTGCGGATCGCCATATTCAGCAGTTCTCGACCCAATCCGTGCCCGATGCAGGAGGGGGAAAGAAACAGCATTTCGATCTTCCGTTCCTGAATGCCCATAAACCCGGCAGGAATGTTATCGTTATAAACAACGACAAGGCTCTCCACCCCCTGCAAGGCGGCTTTCACTTGCGGCGCGAGATTCCGAATGTCTTGTTCCGACAGAAAATCGTGGCTGGTACGGACCGAACTCTCCCACACCTTCACCAACTCGTCCACGAGTTCCGTATCCCTATTATCTTTTGTTTTGCTCTCTATTCGTATCCGACCCATGTTTATCAGGATTATTTCTTGTCTGTAAAATTACAAAATACAACCCGGAATTCCATTGTTCAACGGCTCATTTATTAGGAAAAGTATTTTTCCGGTCTTTAATCGATTCAATGCTAAGAGATAATGTGTCAGATTAGGGCATAGGATTGCAACTAACTGAAAATCATTACAAGGACTTAAAAAAACATAAGAAGAAGACGACTTTCGGGTCGTCTTCTTTATTTTTGCACCCCAAAATCGGCCGAAGGTTTCCGGATAGGAACCTTCATGTATCGGATTAGGGCACGAAAAAATGACTTGCAAATTTTGCGGAGGAACTTGTATCAAAAATGGTTATCAAGCAAACGGTAAGCAACGCTATAAATGCAACACTGCCATAGGAAACAACAGGCGGATTATTCTTACCAAGCCTATATCCCGGAATTGAACCGGACGATCTCGGAATATATCAAAGAGGGCATCGGGATCAGAGGCATCGCCAGGTTACTGGAAATATCGACGACTACTCCCATTAGAAGAATCGTCTCCATCTCCAAAAATATAACAGCTCCGCATGTAACGGCCAATGCAGGGTATGAAGTCGATGAGGTCAAAACCTTTGTCGGCCGTAAAAAAGATCATATCCGGGTGGTCTATGCTCTGAACTGCGCTGACAAATCCGTCGTCTGCTTCTCTGTCGGTCCTCGCACCAATGAGACGCTGAGTAAGGTTGCCGACAAACTGGCCAATGCCATTGATCTATACGGATAAACTCCGGCAATATAAGGCGTTCATCTCACCGGAAATCCATTTTTTGCATATGACTTTTCATGTCGGCAGGAATTTCTGCGGTTTTCATTTGGGGAGCTGAGGCCGTTTCCCGAATCCTGCTTATTTTTCTCCCGGGGGAAGAATATTTCGGGCAGGAATGGCTAACTTTATGGCGGACGATAAAAACGATCCGAGATGAATCTGAAAAAAATAGGTATTCTTTGTTTGGGACTGATGGCGGGCGGTTTGCTGCAGGCCAAAGTCCGGCTGGCTTCCGTTTTCGGCAGCGACATGGTTTTGCAGCGGCAGTGCGAGGCGCCTCTTTGGGGCTGGGCCGAACCGGGGGCCGAGGTGGCGGCGACCGGGTCGTGGGACGGATCGACCGTCCGAAC
>ERZ779870.2141-NODE-2141-length-10651-cov-2.98481_pt1 | contig 10651 bp, 6 predicted proteins | sample MGYA00511247_ERZ779870 | MGnify/ENA primary metagenome ERZ779870 (study PRJEB29588, sample SAMEA2149068) | human gut metagenome | biome: human gut; feature: human-associated habitat; material: faeces | place: Denmark | collected 2008/2010 ...
GCCGCCGCGACCCTGCTCGAGGGCCCGAAGCTGACCGCCAAGGGGCAATCGCGCAAGGCGCTGGAAATGGCCACGTTCGCCTCGTTTTTCGGGGGCATCTTCAGCGCGGTCGCTCTGGTGACCTGCGCGCCGCTGCTGGCGACCGCCGCCATGTCGTTCGGCCCGGCCGAATATTTCGCACTGGCCGTTTTCGCGCTCACGGTGGTGGCGACCCTGTCTTCAGGGGCCATGTGCAAGGGGCTTGCCGCCGCATTCGTGGGCCTTTTCCTTTCCACGGTGGGGATCGATCCGGTTTCCGGCGATTTCCGCAACACGTTCGATGTGCCGGAACTGTTCAACGGCATCTCGCTGGTGCCCGCGCTCGTCGGGCTTTTCGCGGTATCGCAGGTGCTCCTGTCCCTTGAGGATGTCTTCCTCGGCAAAAGCGGGATCGTCAAGGAGGGCAAGCTGTCCAACCAGGGGCTGACGCTCAGGGAAATCTGGACGAACAAGTTCAACCTGCTGCGTTCCTCGCTCCTCGGCACGCTCATCGGCATCATCCCGGCTACGGGGGCCAGCGCCGCGACTTTCATCGCCTACGGCGAAGCCAAGCGCTTCTCGAAGCATCCCGAAGCGTTCGGCAAGGGGACGCTGGAAGGCGTGGTCGCGACGGAAAGTTCCAACAACGGCGTGACCGGCGGGGCGCTCATCCCCCTGATGACGCTGGGCGTCCCCGGAGACGTGCTCACCGCCATCCTGCTCGGCGCGCTGATGATCCAAGGCCTGACGCCCGGCCCGCTGCTTTTTCAGGAGCACGGCGCCACGGTCAACGGCATCTTCGCGAGCTTCTTCGTCTCCAACATCCTCATCCTTGTGGTCGGGCTCATCGCCGTGCGCATCCTCGGCAAGGTCGTCCTCGTGCCTACGGCGATCCTCATGTCCGTCGTGCTCACGCTGTGCGCCATAGGCAGTTTTGCGGCCAACAACTCCACGTTCGACATCGGCGTAATGGCCGCCTTCGGGCTGCTTGGCTACCTGATGCTCAAGGCGGGGTTCCCCCAGCCGCCCATGCTGCTCGCCATGATCCTCGGCCCGCTCGCGGAATCCAACTTCCGCCGGGCGCTGTCCCTCTCCCGCGACGACTTCAGCACCTTTTTCACCAGCCCCATATCCTGCGCCATATTGGCCGTCAGCGCCTGCGTCGTCCTCAAAACCATTTGGGACGAATACAGGGGATGCAAGCGCGAGGCGGTCTGATTCATCCACACTTTTTTCAGGAGGAGCCTTCATGAAGAGGAATCTGTCCCGGATGTTCCGCACCGGCGTTGCCGCAGCCGCAGCCCTGCTCTGCGCCATGCCGTTCCAAGCTGCGGCAGAAGACTACCCGAGCCGCCCGATCACCCTGATCATGCCTTTCGGCGCGGGCAACGCCCCCGACACCGCCGCCCGTATTATCGGCGACTACCTGCAGCGCAAGCACAACATCACGCTGCTCATCACCAGCAAGCCCGGCGGCAGCGGCATCCCCGCCACGCTCGAAACCGTCCGCGCCCGTCCCGACGGCTATACCATCAGCCTCACCTCTGCCAACGTGCTGACCGTCGTCCCGCAATACAAGAAGTGCGGCTTCACCTATAAGGATCTGGCCCCGGTGGCGCAGGTCAACGTCTTCACGATGGGCTGGGGCGTCCGCGCCGATTCCGGTATCGCCAGCGTGCAGGATCTCATGGACAAGGCCAAGGCCGAACGCGGCAAGTACAGCCTCGCCAGCCCCGGCGCGTTTACGGCCCAGCGCTTCTACCACGCCAACGTGATGAAGCTGTTCCCCGAATCCGACCTCCCCTATGTGGCCTACAACGGCGGCGCGGAAATCGTGACGGCGCTCCTCGGCAACCACATCTCCGCAGGGTTCACGCCCGTGGTGAACTTCAAGCCACACAAGGACATCCGCGTCATCGCCGTGTGCGGCGCCCAGCGCGATCCCAACTATCCCGACGCGCCCACGTTCAAGGAAATGTTCGGCGACGGTTTCGTGTTCGACTCCGTGTACGGCATTGTGGCCCCGCTCAAGACTCCCAAGGATCGCATCGAACGCCTCCAGAGCCTGATCAAGGAAGCCCTCAGCGATCCCGACGTGCAGGCCAAGTTCGCCAAGGTCAACATGACCACCAACTACCTCCCCGCCGACGAATTCGGCAAGGTCATCGAAGGGTACTACAAGCTCTTTGAGGAGCCTATCCGCAAGGCTAAGGAAGCCGAAAAGAAGTAAAGGCAAGCCCTTCGTCAGGAAGCCGTCCTCAGGGGCGGCTTTTTTGTTTGGGGCCAGCACGGGCGGCGTCAAGGGGGGCCTCCCTTCCGCTTGGCGGTTTTCGCCGGGGCGCGGGAGGCGTCCGTATGCCGAAACGCCCGGCAGCCGTTTTTCCCGCGGACAGCCACGGGCGCATCTGGGGATGGGGATCGCCCGCAACCCGATGCGGCCCTTTTGCAGGGGGAGGGCGGAAACGGCGGAGCCCCTTCAAGAGCAGGCGATGGAGGCTCGGTTCCGCTCTTGAAGACATGCGAAGGGCCTCCCCCCGGCGCAGCGGTGCTGTTGCATGAGAAGGTCCCGGCAGCCCCCGCCGTCCAAAGGCAGCCTCTCAGAATCGGTTTCCGCCACCCGCTTCGGGAACAACAAAAAAATACGGCTTCTCCTTTTTTCCTCCTTTTCGCTTGTCTTTTTCTCATGCAGGTGAGAAACTCAAAAGAGTAACTATAAAAGTAAGATACATTGATAAAACATATAGATTTGCCTATTTGGAGACACCTATGAGATCGGAAATCCATGCCGCTGTCCCCCTGTGGATCAACACCCCTCTCGAACCTCCCCTCCCATCGGGTTCCCCCGTCACCGAGCGTTGGCGCCTTGTGCAGAAGCATCTTTCCCCCGTTGGCGGAGCTGCTGGACGTGGAAATCGTGATCATGAACGCGGAAGGCTACTGCGTGGGGGGAACCGGCCCCTACCTCCGCGGTGTCGGGTTCCGGATGCCCGCGGACAATGCGCTGACCTACAGCCTGCGTTCCGGCCAGAGCTCCATGGTGCTGACGCCCGGCAAAGAAGAAGTCTGCCGTACCTGCTCCGGCAAGGGGGCCTGCGCGGATGTGGCCAATTTCACGGGGCCGGTGGTGATAGAAAACGAAATCGTCGCGGTCGTGCAGATCGTGGCCTTCACCGACAATCAGCGCGCCGAGCTGCTGATGAAGTCGGAAAAGGCGTTCGAGCTCATCAGCCAGATCATCGGTTTCGCATGGGCCCGCGGACGCGACGTGGAATCGCTCCCCGAACAACCGCGCGATGATCGTTTTCCCAGCATCATCGGCGAGAGCAAGGCCATCTTGCGGCTCAAGGCGGCTATCCTGAAGGCCGCCGGCACGAACGCCACCGTCCTTATCCAAGGGGAGTCGGGGACGGGCAAAGAGTTGATCGCGCAGGCGGTCCATGACAACAGCCCCCGCCATACGGGGCCGTTCGTCGCCATCAACTGCGGGGCCATCCCGGAATCGCTCATGGAAAGCGAGCTGTTCGGCTATGAGCCCGGCGCGTTTTCCGGCGCGAACAGCGGGGGCCAAAAGGGGCTTCTGGAACAGGCGCACACGGGTACCTTCTTCCTCGACGAGGTATCCGAAATGCCCGTGTCGCTTCAGGTCAAGCTGCTGCGTGTCTTGCAGGAGCGCGCTGTCCGGCGCGTCGGCGGGAAGGTCAACCACAGCGTGGACATCCGCATCATCGCCGCCAGCAACAGGAACCTCCGTGAACTGGTGGCGCAGGGGGCGTTCCGTGAAGACCTCTTCTTCCGGCTGGACGTGATCCCCCTGTTCGTGCCCCCGCTCCGGGAGCGGCAAGGCGACATCCGGCTGCTGGTGGCCCATTTCCTCCAGTCGTTCAGCCGCGAACGGGGCTGCACCTACCGGGTCGCCACCGAACTCATGCACGCTTTCGAGGCCTACCCGTGGCCCGGCAACGTGCGCGAACTGAAGAACTTTGTGGAATACGGGGTCGGGTTTTGCGAGCACGGCGTCCTGACGCTGGAGCTCATGGATTCCCGCTTCAAGACGGCAAGCTCCCCTCCCGTCAAAACGGAAAAAGGTATGCCGTCCCCACCGCCGGGGCCTGCCCGCGATACGGCGGAATACGACAGGATCATGCAGCTCCTCGGGCGCTACGGGCAGCACACGGAAGGGAAAAAACGGACGGCCTCCGAACTGGGGATCAGCCTTGCCACGCTTTACCGCAGGATGGGGCAGCTGGGCATCACGGCGAGAAAGCACGCGAGATGACTGCGGGCTCGCCTTTTCGCATGGATACGGCGGCAACCGCCCGCCCTGTCGCAATCCCCTGCATGGCGGGCCATTGCCTGTTCCAGGCCTTGGACGCCTTCAGCAGGCCTGCGCAAAGGAGAGGGAGGGGCCGCCTTCCCTTCCGTCATTTCCTCCCAGCCCGCCTGGGGCAAAACATCCCGGCTGTGCCTCCTCCCATGCGCTGCCGGGGGACATGGCGGGGAGGACGGACCGCGCGGGGATAAGCGAAGCGGGCGAACCCGTAAGGATGGGCGGGAGGATGGACAGGATGCCTGTCGCTATATCGAGCGAGATCGCCCCATGCAGGAAACAGCCATAGCGGATGGGGTGGGCGAACGGCTTTCCCTTGAAGGGGATCCGGTTTTTGAGGCCCCACAGACCCCCTATAAGAAGATGCCTTCTTGGGGGGGAATGCGGCAGGCGGGTTGCGGCGAGGCAAAAACGGTGAAGGCGCATTGAGGAGTGCCATCAAGCGGTTTCGATTTGCAGCGGACAGATTGGGAACGCTTTTTCGGGTACGAAAAAAAGGACTCATGATTATTCATCATAAGTCCTTCAAAATTCTGGTGCGGCTGGAGAGATTCGAACTCCCGGCCTACAGGTTCGTAGCCTGTTGCTCTATCCAGCTGAGCTACAGCCGCATCACGAGAAAGAGGTATAGTCGGACGGCCCGGTTCCGTCAAGCGTTTTTTGGGGAACTCTCGCGAAAAAAATCTCTCCTGTGCGGAAAGAAATATTTTTTCCACTATAATATCATGATATTATCTGTTTTTATCTTCTTGAAAAAAGACAAGAAGCACAGCTTCCGTATGAGGCTGCCGGGGGATTGGGCCGAGAGATTCAATGACAGCGGGAGGTTGAAGTGGGAAAGGGGAGGGGCGTACTCCTTTGGAAAGCGTCCCTCTCCCTTCCTCAATGTGTCTAAAACTCCGGCGGAAGCTGGAGCATTTCCTCGTACGTGAACACGGGGCCGTCCACGCACATGTAATGGCTCCCGACCTTGCAGTGCCCGCACTTGCCGATGCCGCAGTGCATGTTGGTTTCGAGGGCCGTGTAAATGTCCGAGGGCTTCATGCCGAGCTGCATGAGGTCGCGGGCGACGGCCTTGATGCGGCGGGCGGAGGCGCAGATGATCGCCGAGGTGTTTTTCCAGTCGAGGCCGAGGCCGGGCAGCAGGTCGTTGATGTAGCCGATGTGCGCATTCACCTGATCCGTAGGCTTGGAGAGCGAGTAGTGCACCTCGACGCCGGGGACTTTCGCCCATTCGCGCAGGTCGTCCTTGAGCAGCAGCCCGTCATAGGTCGAAGCGCTCGCCATAATGGCGATGCGCCCGAAGTCCGGCTTGTTTTCGATGGCCCGGACCAGCGTTGCGCGCACGGGCGCATGGCCCACGCCGGAGCCGACGACCAGCAGATCGCGTCCCTTCAGCGTCTCGTAGGGCAGGGGCACGCCGAACGGCCCGCGCAGGCCCATCATATCCCCGACCTTCAGGTTGTGCATGGCCGTGGTGACCTTGCCGACCTTTTTGACGTAGAAGGTGAAGGCATCCTTCACGCGGTCGCTGAACGGCACGGAAATGGCGATTTCCCCCGCGCCGAACACGGTCAGCATGAAAAACTGGCCGCGCAGGGCGGGGCGGCCTTGATTGGGGCGGTCGCGGTAGCGGACCGTAAACCGCTTGATGCCCTTGGCTTCCTCAAAAATATCGATGATCTCCGCTACGAGCGGCGTATACGGCTGAGGGTCGAACAGGCGTTCCTCGCGCTCGTAGTGCACGTTGACCGCCGGGGCGGGGGCTTCCAGCACCTCGTGGGGCGTCCGTTCCTTCATCCGGGCCATGATGTCCACCATGTCGATGGATGCCGGGCAGACGGCCGCACACCGCCCGCATCCGGTACAGCCTTTCATGCCGAAGCGCTCTTCGATATATTGCAGCTTGTCGTAGATCCGGTAGCGCACAGCCGAAGTCTTGGAGCGCGGGTTATGGAATTCCGCGTTCCGGGTGAACGATACCGACTGGCACGAGTCCCAGACCCGGACGCGGGTGCCGGAATGGGGCGTGTCCTGCTCCTCTTCGGTGGTGAAACAGGTACAGGTGGGGCAAACGCGCGTGCATCCGGTACAGGCGATGCAGCTTGAGGCGATGGCGTCCCATTCTTCGTCCTTGAAGTGCGCGGCAAGCACCTGCCGGACCGTGGACGTGTCCAGCGTGCGGCGGAACGTCTTCAGCGCGTCTTCCTGCAACGCTTTCTTGCGTCTGCGGCCCGTGAATTCGAGGTCGCGGTACAGGAGCGGCGCGACGTGCGACAGGAGCGCCTTGCCCCGGTCCGATCCCGCCTCCACCCAGTACCAGTCGTTCTCTCCCTTCCCCCCTTTCTTGTGGTCGGGCCCGTAATCCGGGGTCAGAAGCAGGTCATACCCCTTGCCCGCCTGCATCCCGTATTCGGTGTGGGCGGTGATTTCCGCGAACGGCCCGGTTCCCATCGAGGCGCAGTAGCATTCCGGCCCGGCCTCAAGGCAGTTCACGGCGACGATGAACACGTGCTGGCGGCGCAAATGGTAATTGATGTCGTGGTGCTCGCCGAGAAAAAAGCGATCCATGTAGGCCAGCCCGTACGTGTCGCAGGGCCGCAGACCGAACAGGATCTTGTCTTCTTCCTGCAAGGATGACGAAGACGGCGCGCTGATGGCGGTACAGGTCTTCTCGTTGCCTTCCCAGCGGAACAGCTCCTCGCGCTCGCCGAAGACGAATCCCTTGGGCGCGACGATCAGGTTGGTGTATTCGTCCGGCTCCATGAACCGGACCTCTTTCCGGGTACGGCGCGACCAGATGCGCATCTGCGCGTTGTCCGGGCTTCCGCTCGGGACGAATACCGAATACCGCGCCGACCAGCGCGTCAGTATTTCGGGGAGATCCGATGCTTTGAACTTGAACATGAGGGCTCCTGGGGGAAAGGCGGGAATACGGGGGAGGGAAACCCTGCTGGTGAAGGGGTATCCCTCCCCCAGCTTTTCCAATATTTTCGACTGGTGGGGAGGCTGCGCCCCATTTGTTTCAAAAACCTTGCTGATTAGTTGAATACACAGCAACTCTTTATTCCAAAGGAAAAACCGCGAACAGGGATTCGATAAACACGAAAGTCTTTGAAGGGAGAGAGGAGGGGGCTCGGGGGAGGGGAGAGGGAAACTTTCTCCAGAAGGTTTCCCCCTCCCCCGATATTCCTTTCCCTACTTCGCCTCCTCCACCCGCACGGGCGTGAGCTTCAGCGCGGGGATTTTGACCGTGGGGTCGAGATGCTCGTGGCTCGTGAGCGCGTTGGCGGGGCTCTCCGCGAAATGGAAGGGGAGAAAAACGGTTCCGGGCTGGAGATCCGTGGCCGTCCGCAGGCGGGCCACGATGGAGCCCTGACGCGACGTCACGCGCACTTTCCAGTTGTCCTTGAGCCGCAAGGCCGCCGCATCGTCCGGGTGCATGTCGAGAAACGCCTCGGGATACTCGCGGTCCAGCGCCCACGAGCGCCGGGTCATCGTGCCGGTGTGGTAGTGGTGCGAGACGCGCCCGGTGAGCAGCGTGAACGGATAGGTTTCATCCGTGGCGCAGCCGAGATCGTCGGGCACGTCGTTGACCGTGAACAGCCCGCGCCCCCGCGTGAAGGACGCGGCGTGCAGATAGGGCGTGCCCGGATGATCCGGGGTCGGGCAGGGCCAGCACAGCCCCTGTTCCTCGGCAAGGCGGGTATAGTCCATGCCCGCGTAACTCGGGACCACCTGACGGATCTCATTGAAGATCTCGCGGGGCGAATCGTAGTCCGCCCGCCCGCCGAGCGCGTTGATCACGTCGCACAGGATGCGCCAGTCGGGGCGGGTGCCGGGCAGGGGGGGCAGGACTTCGTTGATGAGCTGTACCCGGCGTTCGGTATTGGTGAACGTCCCCTGTTTTTCGAGATAGCTGGCCGCGGGCAGGAGCACGTCGGCAAGCCGCGCCGTGGGCGTCATGAAAATGTCCTGCACGATGAGGAAATCGAGGTTCCGCAGCCCTGCTTCGACTTTTGCCGCGTCCGGATCGGACTGCATGGGGTTCTCGCCCATGATGTAGGCAGCCCGGATGCTCCCGTCGCGCATCCCGTCCATGATTTCGGTGAGCTTCTTGCCCTGCTCGTCGGCGAACGGGCCCCAGAGCCGGGCGAAACGCTGGTGCCCCAGCTCGGAATCCGCCTTGACGTAGCCGGGCAGGGTTTCGGGGAGCGCGCCCATATCGCAGGAGCCCTGCACGTTGTTCTGCCCGCGCAAGGGGATGAGCCCGGTGGAAGGCCGCCCGATCATGCCGCAGAGCATGACGAGGTTCGCCAGCGCGCCGCAGGTTCGGGTTCCCGTTACCTGCTGGGTGACGCCCATGCAGTAGAGGATGATGGAATTGGGCCCCTTGGCGTACAGCCGGGCCGTTTCCCGGATGGCTTCGGGCTGGAGGCCGGTGAGCGGCGCGGCCCATTCCGGAGTGCAGCCCTCCAGCGAGGCGCGCAGTGCGTCGAAATGCTCCGTGCGCTCGTTGATGAAGGCGTTGTCCTGCCCTTTTTCTTCAAACAGGATGACGTGCATCAGCGCGTTGACGAGCGCGAGGTTGCTGCCCGGACGGATGGCGAGGTGGATGTCCGACAGCGTTGCCACGGGCGTACGCCGAGGGTCCACGGTAATGAGCTTTGCCCCGCGTTTCTTGGCCGCCGTGATGCGGGCGTAGGCCAGCGGGTGCTGCGCCGACGTGTTGGAACCGATCACGAGGATGGTGTCGGCGAAGCGGATTTCCTCAAGGCCGTTGGTGGCCGCCCCGGACCCGAACGCTGTAGCCAGACCGGCTACGGTGGGGCTGTGTCAGAGGCGCGCGCAGTGATCGATATTCGGAGAACCGATCACGGCGCGGGTCAGTTTGGCGGCAAGGTAGTTCTCTTCGTTGGTGCAGCGCGCCGAGGCGAGCATGGCGAACTTGTCAGGGCCGTACGTGCGGATCACCGAGCGCAGATGTTCCGCAATGGCGCGGTAGGCTTCGCTCCACGAAACGCCTTTCAGCGTGCCGTCTTCCTGACGGAGCAGGGGCTGATCCAGCCGATCGGGATGGCGCGCGAAGCCGTGCCCCTGCCACCCCTTGGAGCACAACATGCCTTGGCTGACGGGATGATCCGGCTTGGGCAGGACGCCGGTGATGCGCCCGCCCTCCACGGTCAGATACAGGTTGCACCCGCATCCGCAATAGCCGCAGGTCGTCAGAACTTTTTTCATGCTCCACCCCGAAAATTGTTCAGTTGACCAATCATAGATCCGGCGGGTTTCGCTTACAAGCCTTTTCGGAGTTTGTGCGGAAAATTTTTTACGATTTCGATTGTTTTTATCGCATAAGCTTTGTTTTTCACCAAATTACCGCCCTCTTCTTCCTACGGTGTGCCGCAGGGTGCCCCTCGTAGCCCTTTTGCCGTTTTTCCCTTTAGGGTCGGCCTGTTCCACGCCAGCTCCTTTCCGCTCCTTGCTTCTTCCACCCGCTGACATCGTTCAATCTTTCTTGCGGCGCAATGCCGCGTAGGGTGCAGCTCATGAAGCAATCACCCCTACATCCCCTTTTGTTGTCCGCGGTGGCGGATTCGCTCCGCCGGCCTTTCCCGGAGATCCGGCTTCTGCCCGACGGCGCGTTCGCCGCGCGCGACGGCAGGCCCGGCACGCTCACGGGAGGAAACCTCAACGCATGGAACCTCTCCGGTCCCGGCGCGGAACATGTGCTCGACCAATGGAGGCGGCGCGAGACGCCTCTGGCCATCGACTATGAGCACCAGAGCCTCAACGCCCGCCACAACGGGCAGCCCGCTCCGGCCGCAGGCTGGATCGAGTCGCTCCGGTACGAGCCGGGGCAGGGGCTGTTCGCGTCGATCCGGTGGACGGAAGGCGCCAAGGCTTTCATCGAACAGGACGAATACCGTTTCATTTCCCCGGTGTTCTCCTTCAACCCCCAAAACGGCGACGTACTGGAACTGAAAGGCGCGGCCCTGACCAATGTTCCCGCGCTTGACGGGCTTGGCGCCGTCGCCGCGACCGAGGATTTCCCTCCATCCGACACCCCTCAACCGGAGACAGCCATGAATGCGCTCAATCGGCTGAAACAGCTGCTCGGCCTGCCTGAAGACGCAGCCGAGGAAACCTTGCAGGCGGAATTGGACAAGCTCGAATCCCTGCTCACGCCCGCGAATCCCGCCGCGTCCGATCCGCCCGCTTTGCCCGGACAGCCGCCTTTTCCCCATCAGGCAGATCCGCTGCCCGGCAACGCCCGGCCCACGCTGTTCGACTTTTTGCAGGCTT
>ERZ779870.2147-NODE-2147-length-10624-cov-2.31602_pt1 | contig 10624 bp, 14 predicted proteins | sample MGYA00511247_ERZ779870 | MGnify/ENA primary metagenome ERZ779870 (study PRJEB29588, sample SAMEA2149068) | human gut metagenome | biome: human gut; feature: human-associated habitat; material: faeces | place: Denmark | collected 2008/2010 ...
TGGCACCGGCAGCCGTAGAAATGGCATCTGACATCAGCGCCTGCTTCATCCGGATCACCTCGCCATTTTCATCAATCATGCCCGACTGCTTGGCCGCGCCCAGAAGTGTGCCGATGGAATCAAACATATTTACCAGCGAAAAGCTGATGACCAGCATGGTTACAGTAAAGATGGTCTCCACCATATTGGCTCCTGAAAATAATCCGGCAAAGTCCATTTTCATAAATGATACCTCTGCAAAATCCCTGAATTTCATTCCGATGTTCATATCCAGGTTTGAAATATGAGTCACCCCAAGAGGTATACCTATAAGTGTTGCAGCCACAATGCCCAGAAGGATTGAACCCTTGATTTTTCTGGCATGAAGCATTCCCATGATAACCAGTCCGGCCAGTGCAACCAGAGCGCTGCTCATGAGAGCCAGATCAGCCCCTTCTATTTTCCATTGGGAAAAGTCCACCAGGCTTACAAGGGTTGCTGGATTTGATATGACTATACCCGCATTTTTCAGACCGATGATAGTAATAAACAAACCGATTCCGGGGGTGATGGCCGTTTTTACCGCATCGGGTATGGACCTTATAATTGCCTCACGCAGTCCGATAGCTGTTATCACAATGAAAAATACGCCTGAAATGAACACAACCACCAGGGCCTGACCATAAGTATAGCCCATTCCCAACACAACCGTGTATGCAAAAAAAGCATTCAATCCCATTCCGGGCGCCTGCGCAAAGGGCACTCTGGCATACAATGCACAGAGAATTGTTCCGATAAAAGCTCCGATACATGTTCCAATAAATACGCCATTTGCAATTTTGCCTGCCATGGCGGCATCCCCCATGATGACGTAGGGGTCTGCTAAAATCTGTGGGTTCAAAATTAAAATATAGGCAATGGTTATAAATGTGGTGATTCCCGCAAGCACTTCCGTCCTGACGCTTGAATGGTTCTGAGATACCTGGAAAAAGCGGTCTATACGTCCTGTTTCTTGTTTCAATGCTATGTCCTCCATGTCATGTTTTAATCTGTGTAATGTGATCAGATTCCTCACGTCGCTATCCCTTGTAGCCGGTCTCCAGCTGCTTTACCTCACTCTCCCCCCTCCGCCAGCAGATCTTTAACTGCAAAAAAAGAGCCAACTACAAAAAGCCATGTAGTCAACTCTTTACGGTAGTTGGTAGAAACTCTGAGCCAATTCTCAGGATATACATAGTGAATAGCACCAATATTTAATACAAAATTAATTATATACCCTAAAACATTTTTAGTCTATTGGCTTTTTTATTCAATAATCCCGTCCTGTTTTTGTGCAATATGTACATTCTTATTTCATTCATAAACTTATTACAAACCGTTCATACTTTTGCAACAGACTGCTCACATTTTCTGAATATACTAATCATTGTAAAAGGTCAATGCTAATAACTTTTTTTCATAATACTCAGCCAGCGGGAACAGCCCGCTGGCTGCTCCTCTTTTCAGGAATAGCAAAAGATACATCCCATCTCAGGTTGAAATCCCATCCCGGTCTGAAGAAAGGCAGGGCAATGGGGTTAAAAATACAGATAAAAAAAAGACAGCCGAACTGTCTTTTTTTGATACTTAGTTAATTTGAATCTCCATGGCCTGCTCCGGGAAAAAGTCATTTTCCATATCATAAATATTATGGCTGGTGGAATCCCTCAGCACACGGCCCTCCAGCGAATAACAACGCATGAACTTGTTCTGTCCGTCCACGCATGTCCAGTTCTCGGCATCCCAGGTCAGATATCCCATATCGTCTGTTCTCTTCTCCGCAAACTTCATATCAATCTGGCGGTCCTTTTTCATGAAGTCAATCAAACCTTCCTTAGTAACTTCAACTTCCTGCTTGTTAACGCAATCAAATGCTTTCATTCGTTTTCTCCATTCCGCCCTGCCTGCTGCAGTGCATATCGTGATTTTATCCCATAAGGATTCTATCACAAATCTATGTTTCTGGCAATAGATGGATAGTATCAGTCACCATGTTCAGCGTTCCTCCGTCCTACGTCAGCCCCATCCCCTCCAATACTTCCATTGCCTTCTGCGCATCCTCTTCCGCAACATATATATCCTCTCCGTACAGAGAATTGCCTCCATATATATTCATGATATCGCTGGAACCCACACCCTTCTTGTAAGCCGGTATCTGATTGTTGCCCAATGTCTCCAGAATCATCTCTGCCTGTATATTGTCCTGGGCCCCAAAAATCTTTATCACTTTACGTTCCATCACATACCCTCCTTTTCAAATTGTCCTGATACTCTGATTATATCATCATACCGCTACTGTTTTCAATGCCTCCGCATACTTCCGGTTAATCCGCAGGAATCCAAATTCTTTCTCTACAGGAATCTTATCATAATATTTTCCGGCCAAAGTATACAGGCCCTGTGATACAGCTACATACCTCTCATGTCCCGGAACAATAAAGTACATAAGCTTTCTCCTGCTGCCTGCATAGTATAACTCCAGGTTTCTCTTTGCCATATGGCGCATGGACTCCTTTGTTATTTCCATAATTCTATCATTCAGCCCTGCCTCGAAAATCCGTATCTTCTCGGCCAGCTGCTTATAATCATCCACATATCTCAGCTTGTAATCTTTCGGACAATCAGACTGCTGAAACACATCCGAATAATCCGTTCCCACACATACCATAAACCTTCTGGCAGGATCGTGATATAAAATATCATACTGTATGTATGACACAGCCCTGCAATCAGGGCATACTACTGTTTCAAACTGACCGTCCAGAATCTGCTGCCTAAGCCCCGGATCCAAGGATGATGTAATACTGTCATATAATTCAAATGGTATGATACAACCACATTCAGGACATCTGACTGCATAGTTTCTGCTTATTGACATCACGCGCCTCCAAACATTTGTTCGATACGCAAAGTATACCAAACACATCTGATATTGTCAAACAGAATCCGAACATTTGTTTTCTGATATTTGTTTCTGCATATTATTTCACCAATCAAATTTCCTGCCTGGTTTCCGTGCCTGAAATGATAAAATGCGGACCCGCCTTTCACGTATCCGCATAAATGCAAAACATATGATTTATATCATCAGGAAACTGATTCATCCCCTCCATATTTTATGGCATTTAAGAACGCCTCAAGTGTATACTCTTTGTCAAATTCATCCACGATACTGTATTGCTGCTGATTCATCTTACTGTTAAAAAACTCCACCAGACTGGACTCATCACGGATGATATGTTCCTCAACATAGGAACCTTCCCATTGGAACAGGTTCCGCTTTCCATTCCAGTGAGACACACCTATAACGGTTTCATAGCTCTCGGATTTACCTGGCGCGCCCGAAATCCCGGATATTTTTTCTCCGATTATTTCATTTCCAAAATCCGTGTTGACATAAGCTCCATTCTGCTTACTGCAATGATCTTCTATCTGCTGTTTTATTCCTGGAATAAATATTTCTTCCCAAAACCTGTTAAATTCCTGGATTTCTTCCCGTTTTTTCCGGTTAAAAATATAATAATTTGTAGACAATCGTACTACCTCCATTACGTTTCCAAACTCACATATTTTTATAGAGCATAAGATTTTTATTATAAACTTACTATATTATACCAAAATTCAGTTTGTAAAGCCACTATAGATTTTATTGCCCACATGGCCCTTGTTTATGCAAAACGACCATTCCGATGCGCATACTGTGCTTTCCATTTAACACTGTCATGTCAGGAATCTATATGAATATACTATTACAAACTACTTAAATCGGAAATCAATGTGCAGACAATCACAGAAAAAATCCTGAACGACACCATGCTTTATGGGAACATACCGGTATTTACCTATCATATTGCCTATCCATCATTCTCAACCACCTGTGTTTTATCAGCTGCCCAAACAGCAAACATCTATTATATGCAGCTTGCAGAGAATACAGAACAGTATTGCCGTACCGTCCTCTACCCTCAGGCGGTTGAAAGTGCCAGATATATTACATCCAATCATCCGCCCTTCAACCGCTATACCCTGGATATGAATTATCAGATAACCTATAATTCCGGCTGTATTACAAGTCTTTATATGGATACCTACACTTACATGGGAGGCGCCCATCAGGAACTGGAACGGATTTCAGACACATGGGATTTCAGTACCGGCAGACAGTTACATCTGGACGATATCTCCGCCCTTACTCCCACAGCCCTGAACGGACTCCAAACGTCTGTGGAACGGCAAATCGCAGAACGCTTAAAGGAATCCCCTGGTTCTTATTTTGAAGATTACCCCTATCTTCTGAGAAATAAGTTCAATCAAAATCATTTCTTTCTGCGGCCCGGATATATTGTCATATATTATCAGCAATATGAGATTGCTCCCTATGCAACAGGCATACCGGAATTCTCCTTTCGGATGCCGGCCTATCAAATGACTACAAGGAGGTGATTTGTCTTGCAATCCTGCGAACTTGCCCTTTCTGTATCCACGCTCGCCTGCTGCATTGCAGAAGGTAAGAGCCCGGAAGAAATTGCCCTTATCAGTTCCATATTCATGCAATTGGGGGATACGTTAGCCACCATCGCAGCACACCAGGCGCTGTGCTGCCCACCGGAAAATGCAGATACACAGAAGTCATAAATGCCATGGCAAAAAATGCCCTATGCGCATAGTCCCAATAAAACAGAGCTGAATCTACCAAATAAAAGGAAATTCAGCTCTTCATCATATGCTCAAATAGTAATCTCCGTTGAAAAAGCAATGACAGCATTCCCTGTAATTTGAACCAGCTTCGGCGCTCCGTGCTCTTTTTCAACATGAACGTGCATTGTGCCATCGCGTTTAATCGCTTCTCCCTGTAAAATATCAAAGTCAAAGCATGGGGCATCTTCCTCCTGTAAAATATTAAAATGCACCAGATATGCGCCCAGGGGACCGTTTGCGTTTCCTGTTACAGGGTCTTCCGCAATTCCGATAGCCGGAGCAAACATCCTTCCATGGACCAAAATTTTATTCTGCGGATTGAGTGTAAAGACATAGTATCCGTTACATTCAATTTGCTTACTAATCTTTGTCAGCTTCTGCAAATCCGGCCGCAGTCCATGAAGCAGCTCATTTGAATAAAGGGGAACCATAACCTTGGAATGCCCGGTGGAAGCAACAGCAACGGGATATTCCCTGCATATCTCCTCATGAGCAATTCCCAGAGCGTCCGCAATCCGTTCTCTTACAGTATCCCCAAAGGGCGCAGACACCGCAGGCGTTCCCTGGGTCATTGTGATTGAGTAGTCACTTAGGGTGCGGACAACCTCTACGGGCAGTATTCCTGCTTTTGTTTTTTGAATGACCGTTCCGCCTTCCATATTTCTCTCTTTGGCCCTGACATAATGGGCCGCTATTGTGGCATGGCCGCATATGGGAACTTCTGTTGTGGGTGTAAAAAACGTACTTCTATATCATAATCCGAAGAATCCGTTTCAAACATAAAAGCTGTTTCCGAATTATTTAATTCTCTTGCAATCCTCAGCATCTGCTCATCGGTAAGCCCCTTTGCATCGGGAACAACCCCGGCCGGATTACCATGAAACCTGTCTCTGGTAAATGAATCCACTTGGTAAATTTTATATGTTTTCACAAAATATTCCTTTCAGGCATTCGTTTTTTTCACCAGTTCTCTTATTTCTTTTCTCATAGCTCCTGGCTATAAGATGGTAAAATAAGCATTGAGCAGTACGGTTGCCATCGCAAGCATACTTAATACAGAATAAAATATCTTCATGCCCTTACTCTTTGTATGCCTGACAGAATATACCAAATATACAAACCATACAGTATAGGCGCATATGGTAAAAAGGGGATTTCTGACCAGATACAAAAGAATAAACAAAACATTGACTACTTTCATCCCGTCCTCTGAAAACAACTGTTTTTTCCATCTTTCCAGCACGGCTTTCCTCCTTACTGATTCCTGTCAGACACTTCTGTTACCGGTTCTATCAGTCCCAGTATCTCTTTCAGATTCTCCATTTCCTCCTCTGTCAGAGTAGTCCCTTTCCCCATCTTCTCATGGTCCGGCGCCCAATCACGGATATCGTATTTCGCTGCGCCTCCGTTCCAGCTAATCAGGTTCAGCTCCTTCCGCCATCCTTTTGCATTTTCGGATAACACGCCAATTTCTTTTATAATATCATATTTTATATCTGCCATCTCCTGTCACTCCCTTCCCATCACTAAAAACCGCTTCCCGCCATGCCATATTATGTTGGATAGTTTTCCTCATTCAATCGTTTCAGCGCACGTCTGGCAGCTCTCCTGTTTAAACGCTTGCGCTTTCTCCATCCGTTATGATTCACTGCCCAGCACGCGTATTTTCTATCAAATTTATCTTCGTATGATAATTGCTTCCAGAATCCCTTTCTCATAACATCTCCTTAAAAGCAGTTATCTATATATTACCATATTCTGCTTTAATTTTATAGTCTAATTTCATACCGCGCTTTCCGGCCTTTATATCAAGGCTCAGCCCCTCCCGCAGTGATAAATATAAGAATGCCAGGCCTCTCATTGGAGGCATCATAGCTATGGCCTGCAGGCCATAGACATACATCCGCGGCAGTTATCAAGAGCAAAAAAAAGAAGGGGGCATCATGAGATATCACCCTTCTCCTTTACCAGTTCCATATACAATTCGTCCCCGTTTCTGCAAATCAATGTTCTATTACAATCAACTAAATATATTTCTCCATTTTGAAATTCAGGATGAACTTTAATGGGGTCCGTCACACACATCCGAAAAATACCATTGGTCCCAAACGGTTCAATGGACTGCAGATATATCATATTGTATAAAGCTTCGTCCCCATATTTACCGCCGATATAATATAAAATGGAATTCAGACCGCACCCGGCCGTGCCGCAATTATCCACTTCTTTTTGAGTGATTTTTATCTCATGGTAATCCCCTCCATCATACCAGCCAACAAACCATATATGTCCATCCATCATCCGCCACCTCACCTCATAATGGTCTTATCAAAGGATTTCTTCAACGTATGGTGCACCTTTACCATATGATTTGAATTTGTCTGCAAATCTTTAAAATACAACTGATTACATTTTCCCATACCGTCATCATATGTAATGACAAAACGAATCCCATTGTCTTCTTTCTTTTTCTCGGAAGCATAGAGAATCCCTCCAAACAGCGACAAAATACCATTGGAAAACATTTCTCCCAGCACTGACTTTTTATACCTTAATCCTTTAACCTGCGCCTCCATATCCTGTATCCGTTCAATGAAAAAAGCGTACAGCTCATTATAAGTGCCATTATAATTATCCTCCAGTATATATAAGTGACGCTCAGTCAATATAAGTCTGCAGAAGCTGTCCGAATACTGCGCGCCGGGCGGAATCAAACGCGCGGTAAGGCCGGCTTCTATCTTTTCGCCCCTGTACTCTTTTGTATGACTCATTGCCTCCCCACTTTCTTTTCCTTTTAATTCAAACAGCGTTTTCCTGTCATCATTATCAATAAACAGTCCATTTATCTTCGTAATCCAACGAAAAACTCTCTTCTACGAACTTAGAAATATTGGCCCTGTCAATGCCCTTCTCGTCAATTTCTGTTCTTATTAAAGCTGCCTTTTTTGAAAGGTCTGTCTTTTTTGTTATAAGGCCCTCTTTAAAAATCAGCTCATATACTGTCTTATATGCATAAACCCGCTGGAATCCCATATGGATATAATATCGTGTCAGAAAATCATTCCCAATGATAATACCGCCATCAAATTTCACCGGAATGTTGATACCATAATATACCTTACCGTCAAACCTGTCCTCCTCTGGTTCCACTCCATTAACAGGCGGATAGCTGCCGTTTCTATCGTTTACAAACAAATCTTTTAGAAACAGGCCTTCCTCAGTTATATTATAAATGCAATGATAACCTCTCCAACATGCCGTATGAATGGGTACGGGATCAAACCCCAACTCATGAATATCAAAATTCATCGTTCCCTTAATTGCCACTATATTATATCTGTTTCCGTTGTATTCATAAACATCTGCAATTTGTCCGGTCATATAAGTCTCCTCTGGCATTGCTTCTTAACATTTTATCAGCGTGCGGGCTGTCTCCCTACCCCTTTTACATTATACCAAAATGAAGTTAATAAAGCTATGACTGAATTGTTTTAATCTTAACAATGCAAAAACAGGGCCGGACAGAACAGCTGATTATCCAGCCGTCCTGCACCAGCCCTGCATTCTGTGAGCCAAAACAAAAACCTTTAATCCTTCTTTTTATCCAAGGTCCTGAAGATAAAATACGCCGGAATGGAAGTTGCCATCAGTCCTATGCTCTTAATCATCTGAATCCCGGAACATGTCATACAGATAATAAATGTGACTGCAATCGCAAGAATGGTGGTAACTGGATATCCAGGCATTTTAAGAGGCCGAGACATATCCGGCTTTTTCTTTCTCAATACCAGGAGTGATAAACAAACAATACATTCCAGAATTCTGCCTGCAAATACATTAATGCCCAGCAAAGTGCCGAAGGAACCGGTCCAGACAAATATCAATGCAGTCAGGCAAATAAACAATGTCGGAATATAAGGTGTATTATATCTGTTATGGAGTCTGCCAAATGACTTAAACATCAAACCATTCTGGCTCATGGAATATGATACCCGGGGATAACTCATGATACCGCCGTTCAGGGCTCCGAAAATCGAAACACTGGCGCCGATTGCGACAATTATAGTTCCCACCGGTCCGAAAATCGCAGTGCCCGCATCAATAACAGGAGTCTCACTTCCGGCAAGTTGTGCAAATCCAACGGTGCCCACACAAACAACTGAAATCAGTATATTAACAGCGATTACAATTATCATCCCGATAATCATTGCCTTGGGCAGTGTTTTTTTAGGGTCTTTAATATCCGCACTCATATATGCCAGCTGGTAATAACCTCCAAATGCCAGGAACGCCGGAAACGCAGCGCTCAGGACTCCATTCCATTCTGCTACCTGTGAGCTAGTTGTCACGGATGTGAAATTTTCAGGTGATATAATGAAAAAGCCGCCTATGATAACAAGAAGCAGGGCCAAAAGTTTTCCAACTGTAAAAATATTCGCAATTGTTGACCCTAATTTTGTCCCTCGAATATTTAATATCATAAGTGCAATAATAACAGCTGATGCCACCATTTTAATTCCTACAGGAGTAATTCCCGGTATCAGCTTTGCCAGATTGCTTGCAAATCCAGTTGCAAGCATGGCAACCAAAGGAATGTAATTTCCGATAGTCATGGACCAACCGTAAACAAAGCCAAAACCATTTCCAAAAGCTTCTGTTATATAAACATAGGGCCCTCCTGCCTTGGGCATGGCCGGAGACAATTCCGCATATACCAATGAACAGAGAATTCCGCTGGCTCCTGCGAGTATCCACGCAACCATAAACGGCCCGAATGATTTTGCAGATGCAGCGACGGTCCCCGGCGTCATGAAGATACCGGAACCGATTACAGCGCCCACCAGAATTGCAACAGCTCCAAACAATCCGATTTGTCTTTTAAGTCCATTTTTGCTTTCACCCATATTATTTATTCCCCTTTCACTGTCTCCTTTTGTAATGCGTGGTCCATAGCCCACCCGGATAACTCCTGACCAATTCCGGGCAATTCAGGCACATGGCAGAAACCGCAGCCATCCGGCTGATAATCGTAAACACCTAAGCGTATATTATTTTCACTTCTATTTGTAACATGATGTTCATGAATAACAAAATTGGGAAGTGACGCTTCCACATGCAGCGACGCAGCTATCGCAATAGGGCTGGCGCATACATGAATCTGTATGCCGGCGTCAACCGCATCTGCCATGGAAGCGATTTTCATTGCTTCTGTTATCCCTCCGCATGTCCCCAAATCAGGCTGATATACCTGAAATATATCCTTTTTTATCAGATTGGCATAATGGTATTTACCATAAACCCTCTCTCCGCCTGCCTGCAAAACAGCGGAGTGGTTACGGACTGTTTCAAGCACCTGCAGATTCATAGGGGTACAGGTCTCTTCCATAAACATGATACCGTAAGGTTTTATGATTTGACTCATTTCAACAGCAGACACCGCGTCTGTTCTTGCATGATTTTCAACAATGATATCCACGCCATCCCCTACTGCCTCCCGAACCGCTTTAACCCGCTCTTCTATCAGAGCTCTTGTTCCGGGCATGATAGGCCCCTTTAAAAATCCAAGACGGTTCCCGTTTCCATCGTATGTAATGAAATTTATTTTGATGGCGTCAAACCCCTCAGCAACTGCTTTTAAGGAATGCTCAACCAAATCCTCTATTTTATATCCACGGTCGAATACCATTCCTTTTCCCCATCCAAACTGCAGCTGGCTTGCATATGAGCGTAATTTCTCACGGCACTTGCCACCTAACAGTTTATAGAGCGGAAGATTCAGCGCTTTCGCTTTGATATCCCAGCATGCCATATCAATGGCACTTATGGCGGAAAACATGATGGTTCCTCCCCCCTGCGCCCAAAAGGTCTGTGTATACATCTTATTCCATACAGCCTCTGTAGCCATTGG
>ERZ779870.2149-NODE-2149-length-10606-cov-3.53654_pt1 | contig 10606 bp, 10 predicted proteins | sample MGYA00511247_ERZ779870 | MGnify/ENA primary metagenome ERZ779870 (study PRJEB29588, sample SAMEA2149068) | human gut metagenome | biome: human gut; feature: human-associated habitat; material: faeces | place: Denmark | collected 2008/2010 ...
AAGTTTGATTCCAGATGTAAGGATGTTGTTTCCTTCCTCATCTACATAGTTGATTACAACATCTCTTGTGTACTGTTTTTGTCTTACTACTACTGTAGCTGTACCATCTTCATTTAAAGAGATATCACCTACATTTGCAAGTATCCAACCATATGGCACGTCTTTTAGAATACTTGTGTTGAAATATGTTTCATCTTTGAGGAGTTTAATGCTTGTTGTAAGTACTGGATTTCCAGCTTCATCTACATAGTTTACAACAACATCTTTTGTGTATTCTTTTTCTCTTACTACCACATAAGCTACATTACCTGCCACTGGTACGTCACCTAATGTAGCAAGTTCCCAACCATATGGTACATCTTTCAGAATACTTGTGTTGAAATATGTTTCATCTTTGAGGAGTTTAATGCTTGTTGTAAGTACTGGATTTCCAGCTTCATCTACATAGTTTACAACAACATCTTTTGTGTATTCTTTTTCTCTTACTACTACAGTTACTGCACCATCTTTGATAGGCATGTCGCCCGCCTCTGCAACTTCCCATCCATATGGGATATTCAAATCCCCTGTGTTGATATATTCAGTACCTTTGTAAACTTTAATACTTTCGGAAAGTACTAAATTTCCGTCTTCATCTACATAATTTACAAAAACACTCTGATTGTAATCTTTCTCTCTTACAACGATGTTAACAGAGTTGCCACCTTCATTAAGGTTGATATCACCTGTGCTGGCAAGTTCATAGCCATATGGCACATCTTTCAGCGCGCTTGTATTGATGTGATTTGCACCAGCTTCAACTACTGCATTTCCTGTTCCTACATTGCTGCCGTCTTCCAGAATGTAGTTAACCATGATAGTCTTTTCTTTAAGTCTTACCAGAACATCAACAGAATCAGAATCTGGTACTAATGCAACATCACCTGTAGCAGCAAGTGCGTATTTTTCTGGCACATTCTTCAACAGACTTGCATTGAAATTACCGGCATTTTGCGGAACTTCTACTGTTTCAGTTCCAATAATATTTCCACTTTCATCAACATAATTAACATTAATAGATCTTGTCTCTGCTGCTTTCTCTCTTACATATACTGTAATAGTAGTTTCGCTAGCTGAACCACTGATATCTCCCGACTCACAAAGCTCATAGCCTCCCGGAACCTGAGTCAAATCACTTGCTTTGAAAGCAAAACAATCGTACTTATTTACTCCTGCACTTACTGTTTCTGTACCAACAACGTTGTCAGTTCCTTCAAGCGTGTATTGTATTGTAACATCTACAGAATATGTTGGTTCTTCCTGTTTTTCTGTATCTTCTGTTGTTTCCTCTTCTGCCACTTCTTCGCCAGTCTCTTCTGTTGTTTCTTCTTCTGCCACTTCTTCGCTGGTCTCTTCTGTTACTGCTTCTTCTCCTTCAACAGGTGTGAGAACCTCATCTTCTGCTGCGTTTTCAACAACAACATCAGTAGTAGTTGCATCCATAGATGCAGCTGTTACGCCTACTGTGCTTGTGAGAACTACAGAGGAGCTGAGGCCAACCATGAGAAGTTTTCTTACTACTTTGTTTTTCATAGCTTCTTTTTCCTCCATCTCTGATTTTAGGGATTTCTCCTAATCCTATGTATCGTTCTTATTATACCCCCCCCCCGTATTATTAAGTCAACCCAAATTCTCCTATTTTTACCTGTTTTTCAATATTTTAACACCCAATATCTTTACAGATTCCAACAGCTTTTTCCTGTAAACGGCAAACAAAAAAAGACACTGTCTTCAATTATTGACAGTGTCCATAAATTATCAGATTTTTCAGATCAATTCACCCATGATGGTTGTATAAATATCCTGGCATTTCTGAGGCCAGCTTTTGCATATGGCCCGCGCAGCCGCTTTATTTGGCGCTGCCATTGTCAGATCCATGATCGCTGTATCTTTTTCGATCAGCTGGCATCTGACTGCATAGGTTCCCTGAGGGGTTGTATAATAATCAGCCGGCGTAAGAATCCTTTCCGGCATTTCATATCCATAATCCTTCAAAAATTCTTCGATTTCATTTCTGATATCCTGAGAGAGATCATTTTCAAAGTAGGAGAGTGTCTTACTTCCCTCATCTGTCAGCTCGTAATGAGAACTGTTGGAAACGGTTCTCCGTCTCAGAAGTCCTGTCTCCACCAGCTCTGACAGCACCTGCTGAAGATGAAAATAATCCGTATAATCCCTGTCCAGCACAAATTCTGATATCTGAGAATTTGTCAGCTCCTTCCTGGAATGCTGGGCCATATAAAGTACCATCAGTTTATAAATTGTAAATGGTTCTGCCATTCTACCACCTCTTTCTCATTTACATCCGGAACATGTCTGTTCCTTCTGTTCTTTCACAATCAGAAACTTTCAAACTTTTTCCCTGGTAACTGTTCTGTTCTTTCATCTGATGGTGAAGCAGATTCAGAACCTCCCGTTTTCTCGATGCCCACAAAGGAGCGATCAGAAGATCTTTTGGCCCGTCTCCTGTAATCCTGTGGATGACGATTTCCGGATCAAGATTTTCCAGACATTCGATCAGTAAATCCAGATATTCTTCTCTCTCATAAACCTGAAATCTTCCTGCAAGATAATCATATGCTAGGTCTGTCCCTTTCAGAACATGAAGAAGCTGAAGTTTGATCCCCTGGATATCTTTTTTATTCAAATATCTCATTGTCTCAAGAATCTCTTCCCTGCTCTCTCCCGGAAGCCCCAGAATCGTATGAACGATCACCTCAATATTCCGTTTGCGGAGATTTTCCACAGCCTGATCGAAGCAGGAAAGCCGATATCCCCTTCTGATGTACTGAGCTGTTTTTTCATGGATCGTCTGAAGCCCCAGCTCGATCCATACCGGCTTGATCCGGTTCAGCTCTTCCAGAAGATCCAGTATCTCCTCTCCCAGACAGTCCGGTCTGGTTCCTACAGACAGAGCTACGATCCTGGGATGAGACATTGCCTCTTTAAAAATCTTCCTCAGGTATTCCACCGGCGCATAGGTGTTTGTATACGCCTGAAAATACGCAATATATTTCTGAATAGGCCGCTTGCCGGAAAGAAGCGCGATCTGACTTTCAATCTGCTCTGTAACAGACAGCGATACGTCTGCCGCAAAATCTCCGCTTCCTCCCTCGCTGCAGAAAATACAGCCTCTTGTCCCAAGAGTTCCGTCCCTGTTTGGACAGGACATCCCCCCGTTTAAGGTTACTTTATATACTTTTTCACCAAAACGCTCCCTGAGCATATAGTCCAGGGAGCAATAAGGTTTTCCGTTCCAGCTCTTACGCTGTTCCCGGCATTCTTTATTCAGTTCATTCATCAGGACATTACCTCTGTTTCTTCCGAAACACCCTCCTCAGGAATATACTTGTCAAAAATTCTCACAAAAAAGTGTGAATTCCCATATGCAATTACTGCCGGGCCAAACAGAATCACCAGCATAATCAGCGACATCTGTATCTGAAATGACGGAATAAATAAAATCAGGATCGGACAGGCACAGATCAGCAGCATCAAAATTGTATACGGCAAATGACGGATTGCCATTAAAATTGCATTCTTAAAAGTATTTTTTACAGAATTATAAAACTTTGCAAGAAGCGGATACACGTATAAAAGAATCATCACATACAAAAGGGTAAATGCCGCAAAAATCATTCCCAGAATCTTTCCTGCGGGCTGCCCCATCTTTCCTGCAATATTGGTATCTATATAAAGAAGAGCTGCGGCTGCAAGCATGATTATATTTATAACAGTCGCCTGCTTAAAGTTCTGCTTAAAAGACCGGAAAAAGCTTCTGAATATATATGCCTCTTCATTTCTTACCATCTTCATTGTCACATAATACAAAGCCGTCAGAGATGCTCCTGCCGTAACAATCGGTATACAACAGATAATACAGAGAAGATTCAGCATGCAGAGATCTGCAATTTTCCCCATAAATACAAAAAACTTGTTATCCATATTAAAAAAACGACCCATATCTTACTGCTCCTTTGTTCTTAAATGTGAATCATTGTCTAACAGTATAACGAAAAAAGACAGAAAAAGCAAGCTTCACGGAAGAATCAGACGGTCAACTGTCACAAATTCCCATCCCTGCTCTGTAAACTCGTCAACCAGAGCAAGCGCAGCCTCCACAGTTGTTTCGTACTCGTCGTGCATCAGAATAACAGAACCGTTTTTTATATTTTTACGGGCTCTTTGAAGCACATCCTGTACATTTTGGGTTTTCCAGTCCAGAGTGTCTATGGTCCAGAATACAGGAATCATCTCTACACAAAACTCTGTGTCCTTTTTCCAGGCGCCATAGGGAGGGCGCATGTATACAGGATACTCTCCTGTAATCTCATAAATTCTGTTGTTTGTTTTCAGTATTTCCTCCCTGGCTCTGGTCTCTGAAATTTTGTCAAGCTGTACGTGATTATAGGTATGATTTCCGATCAGATGTCCTTCTCTGTGCATTCTTTTTACAATATGCTCATTTCCCTCTATTGATTTTCCCAGAAGAAAAAAGGATGCTTTGATTCCCCGCTCCTTTAATCCGTCCAGAAGCTTTTCTGTATATTTCTCATCAGGTCCGTCATCAAAGGTCAGGGCAATCTGAGGTCTGTCCTGATCTTCCCTTACAAGTCTCTGCATTCCTTCTCCTGCAATTATTTTTGCGGCAGAAATACCTGCTTCCTGAATTATAGCATTATCGGTCCGGCTGAGAACTGTAAACGCCGCAAACAGAATTCCTGCGAAAATCATACAACTTTCAAACTTTCTTTTCCTTTTTTTCAATTGCTGCCGCTCCTGTTCTCTTGCTTCCATAAAAGATTCTATGCAGGACAAAGCAGCATCCATGACTGTACAGACAACGTTTGAAAGATAATTTTCCTGTAAATTGGGGAAAAGAAAAAGAAAAAACAAGAGCTGATTTCTGTCTTTATACAAAAATCAGCTCCTGCTGAATGCTCAGTCACAACTCTATGTTCTGCTTTTTCATAAGTCTTTTCAAAAAGGATTCCGGAATCTATCCTATTTATTAAGCATGATCTTTAACTGTGCTTCAATAGCCTCCGCGCATCTTTCAAACCCAAGCTTCCCGCTGTTCAGACAAAGATCATAGTTGGTGGCATCATTCCACACTCCGCCTGTAAACTTACGGTAATACTCCTGTTTTCTCTTGTCATCTTTTAAAAGGAATTTCTCAATTTCTTCCCTGGAACCGGAAATCTTTTCGGATGCCTGTTCCACGCGGAAATCCCAGGGCGCGTGTACAAACACACGCAGGGTATTGGGACGGTCCTTCAGCACATAGTTCACGCAGCGCCCTACGATCACATAGGATTCTTTTTCTGCAAGATCTTTCACAACCTTCGCCTGATAGCTAAAAATATTTTCATCAGAAATAAATTCCTTACTGTCCGGCTGAACCAGCTTTCCCCTGTAAAGTGAGGACTTATTAAACAGGGATGGCTTTATTTTGTTTCCGCCCTCAACCTTTCCAAAAAGTCCCAGATCGATCCCGCTTTCATCAGAAGCCATCCGGATGATCTCTTTGTCATAGAATGAAATTCCCAGCTTTTCTGCAAGCATCTTTCCTACGGTACGTCCGCCGCTTCCATACTGTCTTGCAATTGAAATTACTATATGCTCATCCATTCTTATTCCTCCTTGCAACATTCCCACAGCTTTCAAAGCTGTTTTATTCTCCCAGATAAGCCTTCTGTACTGCCTCGTTGTGAAGCAGGTCGTCCGCCTTTCCTTCCAGAGTAATACTTCCTGTTTCCAGTACATAAGCTCTGTCTGCAATGGAAAGAGCTTTTTTTGCATTCTGTTCTACCAGAAGAACTGTAGTTCCACTTTCGCTTACTTCTTTGATAATATCAAAGATCTCATTTACAAAAATCGGTGACAGTCCCATAGACGGCTCATCCATCAGAATGATCCTTGGTTTGCTCATAAGAGCCCGTCCCATGGCCAGCATCTGCTGCTCTCCTCCTGATAAGGTTCCGGAACGCTGTCCCTGACGCTCTTTCAGACGTGGAAATCTTTTGTACACCATTTCAAGGCTCTGCGCGATCTCGTTTTTATCTTTGCGGGTATACGCGCCCATAAGAAGATTCTCATAAACAGTCATATCCGCAAATACTCGTCTTCCCTCCGGAACATGAGCCATTCCCATTTGTACGATCTTATGCGCCGGAACTTTCAGAAGATCCGTTCCCTCAAACATAATGCTTCCTGCTTTGGCCGGAAGAATTCCTGTCAGTGTCTGAAGGGTTGTGGTCTTTCCTGCACCATTGGCGCCGATCAGAGCAATTACCTCCCCCTGATTTACCTCAAAAGAAATTCCCTTCAGAGCCTGGATCACCCCATAATAAACCTGAAGATCCTTTACTTCCAACATTGCCATGATTATGTTCCTCCTATTCTCCCAGATATGCCGTAATAACAGTCGGATCATTCAGTACCTCTGAGGTCTCACCCTCAGTGAGTACCTGTCCGAAATTCAGCACGGTCAGCTTTTCACAGATGCCGCCCACCAGCTTCATATCATGCTCGATGAGAAGGGTAGTCATATGGAAATGTTCCTGTACAAAACGAATGGTATCCATCAGCTCCTGAGTCTCATTGGGGTTCATTCCGGCTGCCGGTTCATCCAGAAGCAGAAGCTTTGGGTCCGTAGCAAGAGCGCGGGCAATCTCCAGCTTACGCTGTTTACCATAAGGAAGGTTTCCTGCAAGGATCTCAGCCTCTTTGTCCAGATCAAACACCTTCAGAATCTCCATTGCCTTTTCGTTCATTTCTTTTTCTACTTTGAAATACTTCGGCAGTCTCAGGATTCCTGTGAGAGTAGAATACTGATAATGGTTGTGAAGTCCAACTTTTACATTATCCAGAACTGACATCTCTTTAAACAGACGGATATTCTGGAAGGTACGGGCAATTCCGGCCTTGTTAATCTCTATTGTACTTTTCCCTGTAATATCCTGTCCATCCAGTCTGATAATTCCCTCAGTTGGCTTGTATACACCTGTCAAAAGGTTAAAAACTGTTGTTTTTCCGGCTCCGTTTGGACCAATCAGTCCATAAAGCTGGCCTTTTTCTATATTGATATGAAAACCGTCGACTGCACGAAGACCGCCAAACTGAATTGACAAATGATTTACTTCCAGCATTGCCATAATCAAGCTGCCTCCTTTTTCGTTTTTCCGCCCCGGATTTTTTCTGCTATACGGCTTCTCCATGTTCTTGCTGCCGGAGCCCAGTTAAAGAGCATCATAACAATCAGAACAATGGCATAGATCAGCATACGGTAATTTGCAAAACCGCGGAGAAGCTCTGGAAGAGCGTAAAGGATAATCGCCGCGATCATGGAACCACGGAGATTTCCAATACCGCCCAGAACCACATATACCAGGATCAGAATTGACATATTGTAATCAAATACTGATACCTTGAGCATGGAAATATTATAGGCCCCTGCCACACCTGCAAGGGCTGCAGAAACCGTAAACGCCAGAAGCTTATATTTTGTCACATTGATTCCCACTGACTCTGCCGCAATACGGTTGTCTCTTGTAGACATAACTGCACGGCCGCTTCTGGAATGAACCAGGTTCTGTACAATAAACAGAGTAAGCAGAACAAGGAGTACTCCGATCAGGAAAAAATATGGCTTGATCTCTTTATAAAGAGTGGCTGTTCCGGAAATACCCAGAGCGCCTTTCATAATCTTTTTTCCGCCTGCCGCAAGCTCAAGACCTGAGGAAGTTGTTGCTGCGTGAATACCGTTTTTATCTGCGCCAACATAGAGAATATTGATAAGATTCTTGATAATTTCTCCAAAAGCAAGGGTGACAATCGCAAGATAATCGCCTCGGAGTCTCAGTACCGGAATACCGATCAGAATACCGAACACGCCTGCCACTGCCGCGCCGATCAGTATCGCCAGAATAAATCTCGGAACCGGAGGAAGAGCGTCTGCTGCCAGATGCGAAAAGAGAGCGCTGGAATATGCGCCCACGCACATAAAGCCTGCATGGCCCAGACTCAGCTCGCCGGAAAATCCAACTACAAGGTTCAGAGAAATGGCTGCGATCGTATAAACGCACAGAGGAACCAGAAGACCTGTCAGAAGTCTGGAAAGATTTCCTGTGGAGGAAAGAATCTGGACTACCGCAAACAGAACGATCACAATTCCATAAGTTATAAAATTACTTCTTGTTGTCTTATTCATATTTTTTTTCATATCGGCCACCTTACACTTTCTCCTGAATGTTTTTACCAAACAGTCCGGTAGGTTTCACAAGGAGCACGACAATCAGTACTGCAAATACAATCGCGTCCGCAACCTGGGATGAAATGTAGGCTTTTCCGAAAATCTCAATGATTCCCAGAAGGATACCGCCCACCATGGCTCCCGGGATTGAACCGATACCGCCGAAAACTGCAGCCACAAAGGCTTTGATTCCAGGCATTGCACCTGTGTACGGAGTCAGTGTGGGATAAGCGGAACAGAGAAGAAGGCCTGCAATAGCAGCAAGTCCTGAACCAATGGCAAAGGTCAGGGAAATTGTTGCATTTACATTCACACCCATTAACTGAGCGGCATCTCTGTCCTCAGACACAGCCTGCATGGCGCGTCCGGGTTTGGTTTTACGTACAAACCAGGTCAGAGCCACCATAATAACAACGCTGACAACAATAGTTACAATGGTAATTCCCTTAATAACAAGCTGTCCGCCAAACAACGTTACTGACGGAACATCAATCACAGTGACAAAACTCTTGGCATCTGCTCCAAAGATCAGAAGTGCCAGATTCTGCAGAAGATAACTAACGCCAATGGCAGTGATCAGAACTGCCAGATTGGAGGACGCCTTTCTGAGAGGACGATATGCAACCTTTTCGATCACAACCCCCAATACCGTACACACCACAACAGAAAGTATCACTGCCGAAACCGGTCCCATTCCTCCTCTGGTGACTGCGGTGAGAATCACAAAAGCGCCGACCATGATTACGTCACCATGGGCAAAGTTCAGCATCTTCGCAATTCCATACACCATTGTGTAGCCCAGCGCAATGATCGCATAGATACTTCCCAGGCTGATTCCATCTTTTAAATAAGATATAAAACTCATAGTGCACCTCATATAGAAATTTTATTGTTGCATAAAAAGAAACGGAGGACAGTCCTTATGCACAGGCACCATCCCCCGTCCCTTAAATTTTCAGTGTATATTTATTCACTGATCATTCCATTTCTTTGTATTCTCCGTTTTCGATTACAAAGGCCTTTGGCTCTTTGTCGCACTCGCCATCTTCTGTCCATGTAGCTTTTCCGGTAAGTCCGTCCAGTTCTACCTCAAGCATAGCCTCAGACATTGCCGCGCTGATATCCTCATTTGCCATATCGGGTGTGATCTCTGCTGCGTCTGCTGCTGCTTTCATTGCATAGATCACATCATAAGTATCTGCTGCGAACTGGTTAGGAGTCTCGCCGTTATTAGCATCGCCGTAAGCCTTTACAAACGCCTGGCTTGCCTCATCCTCTGCAGTTGCAGAGAAAGGAGTCAGAAGCATAACGCCCTCTGCAAGAGAAGTATCAAAGTTCTCAACGCCAAGGATTCCGTCCATGCCGTCAACGCCGAAGAATTTAATATCCATGCCTGCTTCAGATGCCTGCTGAAGAATCAGGGCATTGTCTGAATAGTAGTTTGGAAGGAAAAGAAGCTCTGCACCGCTGTCGGCAATCTTTTTCAGCTGTACGGAATAGTCTGTATTGTTATCTGTTGTGTACGCCTCGTCAGCTACAACCTCCAGACCGTTTTCTTCTGCCGCTTCCACAAAGGAATCATGTACGCCGGAGTTATAGTCTGCCATGGAGTCATAAAGAACAGCAACCTTTGTTGCAAGTCCATGCTCACCGATATACTGTGCGGATTTTGCTCCCTGAGCCGGATCTGTAAAGCACATACGGAATTCATTGCTTCCTGCTGTAATAGAATCAATAGCTGTTGCAGACGGTGTAAACAGGAAAGTGCTCTCTGCCGCCTCTGCTCCTACTGCAATACAGGAACCGGAGGTCACTGCCCCACAAAGCATCTGCATTCCCTTGTCAAGAAGATCGTTATAAGCATTTACCGCCTTCTCCGGATCGCCCATATCATCGCCTGCATCAAGTACCTCGACCTGGTATCCGTTAAATCCGCCGTCTTCGTTGATCTCGTCTACTGCAATTTTAGCTGCATTGTATACGTTTGTGCCATACTGTGCATAATCGCCTGTCATCGGTCCGATCACACCGATTTTAAAGGATTCGTCACCTTCTGCAAATACTGCTGTGGGCATTGCTGCTGTTGCTGCCACAGTTACACTTAATACCTTTTTCCAGTTTCTCATAACAATTCTCCTCCTTAAATTTGTAACGATTATCAGAATCCTGTTCCTATGTGAACAGATAAGGTTAAAAAAGCCCACTGGATCACCAGCCGGCTTTGGCTTCCCCTCTGACTTTCGCTCGCTAATACTTTAATGTTTTGATTATAGCATCTGATATATTTGATTTCAAGTATAAATTTATAAAATA
>ERZ779870.2162-NODE-2162-length-10551-cov-2.71018_pt1 | contig 10551 bp, 7 predicted proteins | sample MGYA00511247_ERZ779870 | MGnify/ENA primary metagenome ERZ779870 (study PRJEB29588, sample SAMEA2149068) | human gut metagenome | biome: human gut; feature: human-associated habitat; material: faeces | place: Denmark | collected 2008/2010 ...
TATTATGGATATGAGTCTGTAGATGGTAAACCGATGCCGGGTTATGTGGATATGATGGAGGACTTGAATAATAAATTTCCGTTATCAGAACCGCAGATTATCGGAGAACAGAATCAAAAGGACTTTATTGCTCTGTTTGGTGCAATTCTCCGTATGAGAAATCTTTTGCTTTCTTTTGATGAGTTCAAGGGCAATGAGCTGATTTCTGAGCGTGATTTACAGGATTATCTTGGGCGTTATCAGGACTTGCGTGATGAGTGGAAACGCAAGCGTCAGGAAAGTACAGATATTACAGATGATGTGGTATTTGAAATTGAACTGATCCGGCAGATAGAAATTAACATTGATTATATTCTCATGCTTGTAAAGAAGTATCATGATACACACTGCGAAGACAAGGAAGTGCTGATAACTATTAATAAGGCGATTGATGCGAGTCCAGAGCTGCGCAGTAAGAAACAACTCATTGAAACTTTTATTGCAGGAATCAATGATGTGGATGATGTCATGAATGAGTGGCATGAATTTGTGGTGGCACAGAGGGATCATGACCTTGATGTTATCATTAAGGAAGAAAAGCTGAAGCCAGAGGATACCCGAAAGTTCATAGAAAATGCGTTTCGGGATGGCGAAATTAGAACAGTCGGAACTGACATAGATAAACTTATGCCGCCTATATCCCGCTTTGGTGGTGGGGGAAGAACCAGAAAAAAACAGGGAGTTATTGAAAAGCTGAAAACCTTCTTTGAAAAGTATTTTGGCATCGGAGGTTCGTCTACCTTTACAGAGCCAGAGCATAAAACAGTGGTATATGATTTGAACGGTGAGGAAACGCTGTCGATGGTAGCAGAAGAAAAAACTCCATATGGAAAGCAATCATAAATGAATTGAGTACACGAGAAATTCAGTATTTTGCTATAGAGAATAAAGATAAAAATACACTAGATGTTGGTGAGAACTGAGGCCCTTTTTTCTAAAAAAACAGTTGGGGTAGCTTGTGGTATATGACTTAGTCTAAGGAGAGTTGTGCAATGTATGATCATGTACAACTCTTTTTTTGATGGCTTTTTCGCTTTAACAGGTTGAAATCTTCCGCAAAGTGCGTTATTATAGTAACAATCCAAAAAGGAAAGGGATCTGCAGGGTGGTTTCCTGCGGAAAAAGGAAATAAGAAAATGGAATACAAGATTGCTTTGATTCCCGGCGACGGGATTGGACCGGAAATTGTAAGGGAGGCCAGAAAGGTTCTGGACGCTGTCTGCAGCAAATATGGTCATAAGTTTATTTACTCGGAGGTTTTATTAGGAGGCGCTTCTATTGACGTACACGGAGTTCCGCTGACAGAAGAAGCAGTAGAAACTGCAAAGGCTTCTGATGCAGTTCTGATGGGCTCCATTGGAGGGGATGCAAAGACTTCTCCCTGGTACAAACTGGAACCGTCCAGACGCCCGGAGGCAGGGCTTCTGGCAATCCGCAAGGCTTTGAATCTTTTTGCTAATCTTCGTCCGGCGTATCTTTATCAGGAACTGAAGGCAGCCTGCCCCCTGAAAGAAGAGGTCATTGGAGAAGGCTTTGATATGATTATTGTCAGGGAGCTTACCGGAGGTCTTTATTTCGGGGAAAGAAAAACAGTTGAGGAAAATGGGATAAAAACAGCCGTTGATACACTTTCCTATAACGAAAATGAAATCCGCCGTATTGCAGTAAAGGCCTTTGACATTGCCATGAAGAGAAAGAAAAAGGTGACAAGCGTAGATAAGGCCAATGTGCTGGACTCTTCCCGGCTCTGGAGAAAGGTTGTGGAAGAAGTGGCAAAGGACTACCCGGAGGTAACTCTGGAGCATATGCTGGTTGACAACTGCGCTATGCAGCTTGTTCACAATCCGGGACAGTTTGATGTGATCCTTACAGAGAATATGTTTGGCGATATTCTTTCTGATGAGGCGAGCATGGTAACAGGCTCTATCGGAATGCTTTCTTCGGCAAGTCTGAATGATACAAAATTTGGTCTTTATGAGCCCAGTCACGGCTCTGCGCCGGATATTGCAGGACAAAATAAGGCAAATCCTATTGCAACTATTTTGTCAGCGGCAATGATGCTCCGCTACTCACTTGATCTTGACAGAGAAGCAGATGCAGTGGAGGCGGCTGTTCAGAAGGTCCTTACAGAAGGCTACCGGACAGGTGACATTATGTCAGAGGGCTGCAGACCAGTGGGAACCGCTGAGATGGGTGATCTGATCGCGGCAGCGGTGTGACAGAAAGGAAACGGACAAGAATCAGAAATTCTTTGCCGGACACTGAATTTACAGAAAAGATCAGCTGCAATTACCGGCTATTCAATTTACGGCAAACATCAGGCAGGATGATCTGTCTTACGATACAGAAGGGAGAGACATATACATGAGAAGTGATGCAGTAAAAAAAGGTTCACAGCAGGCTCCGCACAGGTCCCTGTTTAATGCTCTTGGATTTACAAAGGAAGAAATGGAACGTCCCATGGTAGGAATTGTAAGCTCTTACAATGAAATTGTTCCCGGACATATGAATCTTGACAAAATAGTGGATGCAGTAAAACAGGGAGTTGCCATGGCTGGCGGAACCCCTGTTGTATTCCCGGCCATTGCAGTCTGCGACGGCATTGCCATGGGACATACAGGAATGAAATATTCTCTTGTTACAAGAGATCTGATCGCGGATTCCACTGAGGCAATGGCAATGGCTCATCAGTTTGACGCCCTGGTGATGGTTCCGAACTGTGACAAGAATGTTCCGGGCCTTCTGATGGCAGCTGCCAGGATCAATGTGCCAACGGTATTTGTAAGCGGAGGTCCTATGCTTGCAGGACGTATCCACGGACACAAAACCAGTCTTTCCAGTATGTTTGAAGCAGTGGGCGCTTATGCGGCAGGAAATATTTCTGAGGATGAGCTGACAGAATACGAAAACAAAACCTGCCCTACTTGCGGATCCTGTTCCGGTATGTATACTGCAAACTCCATGAACTGTCTTACAGAGGTTCTGGGTATGGGGCTTGGCGGAAACGGAACGATCCCGGCCGTTTATTCTGAAAGGATCCGTCTTGCCAAACATGCAGGAATGCAGGTTATGGAAATGTACAGAAGAAATATCCGCCCAAGAGATATTATGACAGAGGAAGCTATTCTCAACGCTCTGACTGTGGATATGGCTCTTGGCTGTTCCACAAACAGCATGCTTCATCTTCCGGCTATTGCCCATGAGATCGGCATGGATTTTGATATCAGCTTTGCGAACAGCATCAGTGAAAAAACTCCAAACCTCTGTCACCTTGCTCCGGCAGGACCTACTTATATGGAAGATTTAAACGCAGCAGGCGGCGTTTATGCAGTTATGAACGAGCTGGATAAAAAAGGACTTCTTCATACAGAGTGTATGACTGTCACAGGAAAGACTGTGGGAGAAAACATTAAAAACTGTGTAAACCTGAATCCTGAGGTAATACGCCCCATTGACAATCCATACAGCCAGACAGGAGGACTTGCAGTCCTGAAAGGAAACCTTGCTCCTGACGGAGGAGTGGTAAAACGTTCTGCGGTTGTGGAAGAGATGATGGTTCATGAAGGACCGGCCAGAGTGTTTGACTGTGAAGAGGATGCCATTGACGCCATCAAGGGCGGAAAAATTGTACCGGGAGACGTAGTTGTAATCCGTTACGAAGGCCCGAAAGGCGGACCGGGAATGAGAGAAATGCTGAATCCTACTTCCGCAATTGCAGGCATGGGACTTGGCTCTTCAGTGGCTCTTATTACGGACGGAAGGTTCAGCGGCGCATCCAGAGGAGCCTCCATCGGACATGTTTCTCCGGAAGCGGCAGTAGGAGGACCTATTGCTCTGATCGAAGAAGGAGATATCATCAGTATTGATATTCCGGCACTGAAACTGGAAGTAAAGGTTTCCGATGAGGAAATGCAGGCAAGAAAAGAGAGATGGCAGCCCAGAGAACCAAAAGTAACCACAGGATATCTGGCAAGATATGCGTCTATGGTAACCTCCGGAAACCGCGGAGCGATCCTTGAGGTACCGAAGATCCAGAAATAATGAAAAAAATGATCTGTTATAAAAAGAAGTCTGAAAAATATTTTACAGGTATCATAAAACAGCAACAGTTTTACAGGGGATCAATATAAGATTGAAGAGATATACCGGAAAATACAGAGGGAATAAGGAGGAGACGATATGCAGCTGACAGGCGCGGAAATTATCATAGAATGTCTGAAGGAACAGGGCGTGGATACCGTTTTTGGCTATCCGGGCGGGGCTATCCTGAACGTCTATGATGCACTTTATAAATACAGAGATGAGATCCATCATGTTCTGACCTCCCATGAGCAGGGAGCGGCTCATGCGGCAGACGGCTATGCACGTGCAACCGGAAAAGTAGGAGTGTGTATGGCAACTTCAGGACCGGGAGCCACAAACCTGGTAACCGGAATCGCCACTGCATATATGGATTCTGTTCCGGTAGTGGCGATCACTGCAAACGTAGGAAAACCTCTTCTGGGAAAAGATTCCTTCCAGGAAGTGGATATTGCAGGAATCGTTATGCCGATCACCAAGCACAGTTATATTGTAAAGGATATCACCAAGCTTGCGGACACCATACGAAAGGCTTTTTATATTGCAAAGAGCGGACGTCCGGGGCCGGTTCTGGTGGATGTGACAAAGGATGTGACAGGGGCGCTTTATGATTATTCTCCCCGCCGTCCGGCAACCGTAAACCGTGAGACAAGCGAGATCCACAGGGAGAATGTGGAACAGGCAGTAAACATGATCTGCAAGGCGCAGAAACCGTTTATTTTTGTTGGCGGCGGTTCTGTGATCTCCGGCGCATCGGAAGAAATCGCAGAGCTTTCTCACAGGATTCAGGCTCCGGTCTGCGACAGCCTTATGGGGAAAGGCGGATTCTCAGGAGAAGATCCATATTATACGGGAATGCTGGGAATGCATGGAACAAAAACCTCCAATCTGGGAGTCAGTCAGTGCGATCTTCTGATTGTTCTGGGAGCCCGGTTCAGTGACCGTGTAACCGGAAATGCAAAAACCTTTGCCAATAAAGCAAAGATTCTTCAGATAGATATTGACGCTGCGGAAATCAATAAAAACGTTCTGGTGGATGCTTATATAGAAGGCGACATCAAGGAAGTTTTAAGAAGGCTTCTGGAGGAAATTCCGGAGAAAAAGCATCCTCAGTGGATGGAACATATTCAGGAGATGAAGGCAAAATATCCTCTGAATTACGATCATACCCAGCTTACCGGACCGTATATCATTGAAAAACTTTATGAACTGACCGACGGAGATGCAATTATCACTACAGATGTGGGACAGCATCAGATGTGGGCGGCTCAGTATTATAAATACAAAGAACCGAGAACATTTTTAAGCTCCGGCGGCCTGGGAACCATGGGATTTGGTCTGGGGGCAGCTATCGGAGCAAAAATGGGAAGACCGGAAAAAACTGTGGTAAATATCGCAGACGGATGTTTCCGGATGAACATGAATGAGATTGCAACAGCAGTGCGCTGTGGAAAACCACTTGTGCAGATCGTTCTGAACAACCATGTTCTGGGAATGGTGCGCCAGTGGCAGACTTTATTCTACGATCACAGATATTCGCATACTGTATTAAATGATGCAGTGGATTTTGTGAAGATCTCCGAGGGCATGGGGGCAAAGGCAATCCGTGTCACAAAAATGGAGGAAGTGGAATCTGCGCTTAAAGAAGCTCTGTCTTCTGATGGTCCGGTGGTTTTGGACTGTTGGATCGATCAGGATTTAAGTGTATTTCCAATGGTGCCTGCCGGGGCAAATATTGATGATGTCTTTGACGAGGAGGATATGAAAAATGAGCAGAGTGTATAACTTTTCCGCCGGACCGGCTGTACTGCCGGAACCGGTACTGAAAGAACTGGCAGAAGAAATGATGGATTATCAGGGCTGTGGCATGTCTGTGATGGAAATGAGTCACAGAAGCCCTGAATTTCAGAAAATCATTGATGAGGCGGAGCAGGATCTGAGAGATCTGATGAACATTCCGGACAACTATAAGGTGCTTTTTTTGCAGGGAGGGGCATCACAGCAGTTTGCAATGATTCCCATGAACCTGATGAAAAACGGGGTGGCAGATTATATTGTCACCGGACAGTGGGCCAAAAAAGCTTATCAGGAAGCGCAGAAGTACGGCAAGGTCAATAAGATCGCATCTTCTGAGGATAAGACCTTTTCCTATATTCCGGACTGCAGTGATCTGGATATCAGTCCTGATGCCGATTATGTGTACATCTGCGAAAACAATACCATTTACGGAACAAAATTTAAAACTCTTCCCAATACAAAGGGCAAAACTCTGGTGGCAGATGTTTCCTCCTGCTTCCTTTCCGAGCCTGTTGACGTAAGTAAATACGGAATCATTTACGGCGGAGTCCAGAAAAATATCGGACCTGCGGGAATGGTGATTGTGATCATTCGTGAAGATCTGATCACTGAGGATGTCCTTCCGGGTACACCTACCATGCTCACCTACAAGACTCACGCAGACGCAGGATCCCTTTATAATACTCCAAACGCTTACTGCATCTATGTGTGCGGAAAGGTATTTAAGTGGCTGAAGTCCATGGGCGGACTTGAGGAGATGAAACGAAGAAACGAAGAAAAAGCAAAGATCCTTTATGATTTCCTGGATGAAAGTAAGCTGTTTAAAGGAACGGTGGAGCCGGAATCCCGCTCACTGATGAATGTTCCGTTTGTTACAGGAGATAAAGAGCTGGATGCGAAATTTGTAAAAGAAGCAAAGGCAGCAGGCTTTGTAAATCTGAAAGGTCACAGAACCGTGGGCGGCATGCGCGCCAGCATTTACAACGCAATGCCGAAAGAGGGAGTGGAAGCCCTTGTTGCTTTTATGAAAAAATTTGAGGAGGAGAATGCGTAATGTTTCAGTATCACTGCCTGAATCCCATTGCCGAAAGAGGCCTGAACATGTTCAGTGAGGATTACACAAAAACAGAAAATATCAATGAAGCGGACGCTGTTCTTGTAAGAAGCGCCAGGATGCATGATATGGAGCTTGGCGATTCTGTAAAGGCTATTGCCCGCGCCGGCGCCGGTGTAAATAATATTCCTGTTGATGCCTGCGCGGAACAGGGAATCGTTGTTTTTAACACTCCGGGGGCCAATGCCAACGGTGTAAAGGAGCTGGTAATTGCAGGAATGCTCCTTGCCTCCCGCGACATTGTGGGCGGCATTGAGTGGGTAGCCGGTCAGAAGGACAAGGAAAACATTGATAAGCTTGCGGAGAAGCAGAAAAAACAGTTTGCAGGCTGCGAGATCAGCGGCAAAAAGCTTGGAATCATCGGCCTGGGAGCCATTGGAGCCATGGTTGCCAATTCTGCTACTCATCTGGGAATGGAGGTTTACGGCTATGATCCGTATATTTCCATTGACGCTGCATGGAATCTTTCCAGAACCATCAAACACAGCAAATCCCTTGATGAGATCTACAGCCAGTGCGATTACATTACCATTCATGTGCCGCTTCTTGACAGCACACGCAAAATGATCAACAAAGAAGCCTTTGACAAAATGAAAGACGGAGTGGTTCTTTTAAACTTTGCCAGAGATCTTCTTGTTGATGAAGAAGCGCTGATCAATGCACTGGAAAGCGGAAAAGTGAAAAAATATGTGACAGATTTTGCAAATCCTCTTGTGGCAGGCCGGGAAGGGATACTGGTAACTCCTCATCTGGGAGCTTCCACAGAGGAATCAGAAGAAAACTGTGCAGAAATGGCAGTAAAAGAGCTTCGGAATTTCCTTGAAAACGGAAACATTAAAAATTCTGTGAATTTCCCCAACTGCGACATGGGAATCTGTGTGGCAGTGGGACGTATTGCTATCTGTCATAAAAATATCCCCAATATGATCAGCCAGTTTACCAAGATCCTTGGCGGAGAGGGCGTGAATATTGCGGATATGACAAATAAGAGTAAGGGCGAGTATGCCTATACTCTTATTGATCTGGAGAGCACAGTTTCAAGAGAGGCGCTTGAAGAACTTCGTGCTGTAGAGGGAGTATCCAAGGTTCGTGTGGTAAAATAAAATTGATTTGCAGAAAAGGGTCTTACTGAAAAAGTGGGGCCTTTTTTTGATCAGATTTAAAAAACAAGCTGTACCAGGACCATGTATAGAATTGTCCCTCCGGCAATGGACAGCAGCATCTGCCGTTTCCACAGGTGGAGAAACACCACTGCAAGAATGGACAGAAATTCAGGGATACCATGGCTGCCGGTAAAAATGCTTACGTTTTTCAGACAGTAGACCACAAGCAGTCCAAACACAGCCGGAGGGAGAACCTTTCCCAGATATTGAATGTATTTGGGAGTGGCTTTTCCTGCCGGGAAAAGAAGAAAGGGCAGAAAACGTGTCAGGACAGTCCCAAGCATTACCATTGCAATGGTAATGATCTGTTCTGTAAGAGTCATTGGTTTTCACCTCCTCTGGTCAGAGGCGTCCGGAGAAAGGTCAGCATGGCAAGGAGCATCAGCATGGCGGGAATGATGAAACGGTCCGGACCGAAAATAATCAGGCAGATAAGAGAAAGCAAAAGCCCAAGAATAGAACAGGTATGGCTCTTTTCTTTCATCCATTGTTCCATAAAGATTACCACAAACATGGCTGTCATGACAAAATCCAGTCCCTCTGTACTGAAGTGAATCAGAGAACCGAAGATGCCTCCCAGAGTGGCGCCGGTTACCCAGTAAATGTGATTATACAGGGTTACAAAAAACATGAACCAGCTTCGATCCACATCTTCAGGGATTTCTGCGGCATAGTTTATGGAAAAACTTTCATCGCACATACCGAAGATCAGATAGAATTTTTTCAGACCGGCTCCCTGGTATTTTTCCAGCATGGAAATACCGTAAAAAAGATGACGGGCGTTAATCATCAGAGCCATGGCCAGTGCCTGAACAGGATGGAAGGCGCCCAGAAGAAGATTTACGGTAACAAATTCAATGGATCCGGCAAAAATTGTCAGGCTCATGAGCATGGGATACCAGAAGCTGAATCCTGAAGCATTCATGTAAATACCATAGGTCATGCCCAGAAACAAAAAACCTGTCAGAATAGGTATGGTGTGCCTTTCTCTGGAAGATTTATTCATAATCTGTTCCACGGAAAAATTACTGTCTGGATGCGATAAATTCCAGAACTTCTTCTCTGGACGGCATAACGCGAAGCGCGCCTTTTCTGGTGGTGATCAGAGAAGCGGCTGCGTTGGCAAAGGTCAGAAGCTCTTTTAAGTTTTCTGCAGTCAGATCCTCCAGACCATGCTCCAGAACATAGTTGAGAGCGCTTGCGCAGAAAGTATCTCCGGCGCCGGTAGTTTCAATGGTGTTTTCCTGAAGGAAAGGAGCAGCCTCCACTCTGAGATCCTTGTAATAAGCGCGGCTTCCGTCTTTTCCCATAGTGATAAGCACCAGAGGAATGTTGTATTTTTCGCGGATCAGGGCAGCGCCTTTGTCGTAATCAGTGGTTCCGAAAAGAAATTCTACTTCATTGTCAGAAATTTTCAGTACATCGCATTTTCCCATTCCGTATTCGATCTCTCTGCGTGCATCGTCCAGAGAATTCCACAGAGGAGGGCGGAGATTCGGATCAAAAGTAATGATACAGCCGGCCTCTTTTGCCAGTTCAATGGCATGACGGGTCGCTTCTCTGACACCTTCATGGGTGGAAGAAAGAGTACCGAAATGGAAAATACGGGAATCTTCAATCAGTTCTTTCTGAACCTCTTCCTTTGTGAGCATCATATCTGCGCCGGGATCACGATAAAAAGAAAAATCTCTGTCCCCGTCCGGATAAGTATGGACAAAAGCAAGCGTAGTATGATGCTTATGGTCCATGATCAGGTTGCGTGTATCAATTCCAACTTCCTCTACAGCCTTTTTTAACTGATTTCCGAACATATCGTTTCCGACTTTGCCAATAAAGGCTGTTTTTTTGCCAAGCTTCTGCAGCATGGCAAGGACATTGCAGGGAGCGCCGCCCGGATTTGCCTCCATCAGAGGATTCCCCTGAGCGCTGTCGCCGTTTTCGGTAAAATCGATCAGCAGTTCGCCAAGTGCTGTTACATCGTATTTTCTGTTTTTCATAATAAACCTCCTTAAGTATCTTGTGATCCACACAGACTCCTGAGCTGGCAGGAACAGACCGGCAATCTGTATGTTTTCGCTATTATCAATTTAGCGTAGAGAATCAATTTTGTCAAACAAAATTCGGACAAATCTTTATTTTTTACAGTAAAAATGGTAAAATAACAATATTACAGATTCTTTTGCAGGGGAGAATCCATTTGTTTTAGATAATGGAGAGCCCTTTTTGCCGGAGGAATCAGTCAGGAGGTTGGAGAAGATGAACGGAAAAGCGTATGACTATATGGACTGGCCAGGAATTGAAGCGATCATATACGGGGAGGAAGTATCTCCAAAAGATATTATGGCTCCAAGGCTCACT
>ERZ779870.2172-NODE-2172-length-10506-cov-6.2883_pt1 | contig 10506 bp, 5 predicted proteins | sample MGYA00511247_ERZ779870 | MGnify/ENA primary metagenome ERZ779870 (study PRJEB29588, sample SAMEA2149068) | human gut metagenome | biome: human gut; feature: human-associated habitat; material: faeces | place: Denmark | collected 2008/2010 ...
AAGCTGATGCGGCGGCTGGGGCTGGAGCCCATTCCCTGCCACAGCGTGGGCACCATCATCCATCTCGCGGTGGACGGGACCTACGCGGGCCACATCGTCATCTCCGACACGGTGAAGGAGCACTCCAGAGAGGCCATTCGGAAGTTGAAGGCCGCAGGGGTGAAGCAGACCGTCATGCTCACCGGCGACGCCAGGCAGGTGGCCGAGGCGGTAGCCGCCGAGCTGGGCGTGGACCAGGTGTACAGCGAGCTGCTGCCCGCCGACAAGGTGACGAAGGTGGAGGAGCTGCTGGAGCACAAGGCACCCAAGGAGAAGCTGGCCTTTGTGGGGGACGGTATCAACGACGCCCCGGTGCTGTCCCGGGCAGACATCGGCATCGCCATGGGCGCCATGGGCTCCGACGCTGCCATTGAGGCCGCCGACGTGGTGCTGATGGACGACGACCCGCTGAAGATCGCCAAGGCCATCCGGATCTCCCGCAAGTGCATCCGCATCGTCTATCAGAACATCGCCTTTGCCCTGCTGGTCAAGTTCGCCTGCATGGCCCTGGGGGCCGTGGGCATCGCCAATATGTGGCTGGCCATCTTTGCCGATGTGGGTGTGATGGTTCTGGCCGTCCTCAACGCCATCCGTGCTCTGTTCGTACACAGGCTGTGAGATACAGAAAAGCCGGCGGGACCGAGTATTGAAGTGACCCCCAAAAGTTAGACAATATTTGAAAAGAAAATTGTTTAGGCAGCCGAAGGGGCTTGTTGTCTGTGAATGGCGGGCGACAAGCCCTTTAGCTTTGTCTTTATGCAGCGGTTGTTGTAGTAGTCCAGATAATCCAACAATTCCAACTGAAAATGTTCCATAGATTCGAATTTCTGGAGGTACAGCAGCTCACCCTTAAGTAGACCAAAGAAATTTTCCATCACAGCATTAACAATTCCCTTTTCGGCTCATGCTTTGTCGGAGCCTCTTCCTTCTGAGCATTCTCTGGTACTGTTTGTGCTGGTATTGCCACCCCTGGTCTGAGTGGAGGATCAGATCCGTTCCGTCCGGTATGGTTTCAAAAGCCTTCTCCAACATGGTGGTCACCATGCTTAGAACGGGACGTTGAAAAAGCGAATAGCTGACCAGATACCGTAGCGATATGGAGCACCACGTCAAACCGTATCTGGGCCAAAAGAAGCTCACACAAATTACACCGGCAGACCTGCGGAAGCTCTATGACACCTTAAAACAGTGTGGCAGAGTACATCCACGTCCCGGTCAAAGCCGTGGGTTGTCCACCACCACCGTCCACGGCATCCACACCACCCTCCACCATGCGCTGAAGTCTGCGGTAGTCGAACGCTCGCTGTGCTGCCTGTATGGTCAATAATGCGGCCCACGGAATTGCATTTTCCGTGGGCCGCACAAAAGAAGTGATGTAGAGTGGTTGGTAATCCAGCAGATTATCTTGCCACATTTTTGCAATACTGCATCAGAATTACAGCAAGCTGTGCTCTGGTGGCATTGCCCTGGGGATTCAGGGTGCCGTCACCCATGCCGGAGATCAAGCCGTTTTCCACAGCCCAGCACATGGCATCGGAAGCGTAATCCGCAACCTTGCCCGCATCAGGGAAGCGGTCCATGCCGCCTGCCGCAGCCGGGCTGCCGGCATACTTCCACAGCATAGTAGCCAGTTGCTCACGTGTGATGTTGCCGTCGGGGTTGGAACCATCGGACACGCCGTTCCGCTTGGCCCACTCCATGCCCTTCTCATACCACACGCTTCCGCCAGTGGTGTCCTCGCCGTCAAAGCGGGCCAGAACGGTCATCATCTGGGCGCGGGTCATGTTGGCATCGGGGGTAAAGGTGGCCGCGGTAGTCCCGGCAAACATCTCACGGGCCGTCACGAAGTCGATGGCAGCCCCTGCCCAGTGGCCGTTGGTGTCGGTAAAGTTCTTGGCGTTGTCTATAATCTTCACGGTGGCGCTACCGTCGAGTTTCAGGGCCACACCGTCCCCGGTGACCACAGAGGTCTTGACGAGTTCCTCAGTGCCATCGGCTCTTACCAGAATAGCCACGGTGCTGGGAGTGACTTTCTCCACAGGGATCTCCACTTTGACGCTGCCAGCGCTCTTGGGCACAGTGACGGCCACGGCGGGCGCGTCCTTGACGGACTTGGCGGCGGGCACCTCCACCGGCAGCTTCACGTTTTCGCCGGACTTGGCCGCTTCCTCCACCGCGGCGGAGGAGACGGTGGCATTGACCTGGGTGATATTGCCGTTCTTGTCGGTGACAGTGGTTCCAGTGGAGCCATCCGCAGTCTTATTGATCTCCGTCACGGTGCCATCTTTCTTTGTCTCTATGGTAGAAGTGGAGCCGTCAGGGTTCTTGGTGACCTCAGTCACAGTGCCGGTGGTCTTGTTGACAGTAGTCGTGGTAACGGAACCGTCAGGGTTCTTCTCAGTAGTGGTTGTGGTGTTGGAAGAACTGCCGCCGGAAGAACTGCCGCCGCTGGAGGAAGCTGCCACAGTCCCGACATCGGAATAGCCCACTTCTTTGCCGCTCTCATCCAGCAGCACGGCAAATACTCTTTCGCCGCTGTTGATACCGCTGAGGGGGACAACCGTCTCCTCAGTACCAGCAGAAGCGTTGCCGACTTCCTCAGCGCACAGGCCATCCACCATGACATTGGAGACCGTCAGGGTCTTTTCCGTCTCCCGATCAAAGTCCACCGGCAGGGTCACGATGTCAATATCATAATCGGAATAGCGCTTGACACCGTTGTCATCCTCGGTCATCATGCTTTCGTCAAAGACCAGCGTTTTGTCATCATAGTAGTTGAAGTCTGGCATACCGGTGCTGGGGACGGCGGGAGAATAGGAGTTCAGATAGATCTTGTCATTGGCCAGATCAAAATAGAGCATTTTGATATAGCCGCTGCCACCCTCATCTGCAGACTGATAGTCGGTGCAGATTTGGTAGACGGTGTGTTTTTCACCACTGTCACTGGTCAGCTCCACAAAGTTGACGGAGGAACCGTGATAGTGACCGTTGAGGATAGCCATGACCTGGGGATGGTTCTTGCACACACCGTTGAGCAGAATGCGGCTGGTGTAGCTCTCGGTTGCCGTGGCATTGATGCCGCCATGGGTGGTAATGATGGCGCGGGTACCGGGGTGTGCATCCAGAACGGAGTTGATCCAGGCAATCTCGTAGGTGTAGATGTCCCAGCTTATACTGATGAAGAGAATCTCCTCACCGTCCACTTCTACAACATCATAGTGCCCAAGATTGTTTTTGTAGGACCCGCCGTAGTAGGACTTGTCCTTGTAGTATTCCTCTCCGAAATACTTCCAGTAGAGATCGTACACCATGTTGCCGTGGGCCACATCGTGGTTGCCACCCAGAACGCCGGTGGGGATCCCGGCATCTTCCAGCCGCTTCTGCTGAGAACGTGCGAAAGCGAACTGATACTCCTCGTTGAACTCATCGGCAATGTCGCCGGTATGGAAGACATATTTGATATTCAGGTCATCCTTTTTGTCGATGATCCAGCTCACCATATCCTGATAGTGCTGGTTATACCGCTCGGCATAGTACTGAGTGTCCGTATACCAGGCGATGGCGAAGTCATAGTTCTCCGGAACCGCTGTACCGTCCCAATCATCGTTGTCCCCGACCTCGGTGTTAAAATCATCTGCCTGGGTATAGGGGGTATTGGCGATGGTGCGGGCCTGGATCAGGACGCGGACAGTGCCGTCAGCGACGGCAGACGCAGGCACCAGAGCCGTGAGCGTATTGCCATCCCGGTCCACATCCAGCAGCTCCCATGCGTTGTCCCTGAGCACATAAAGCTGAACGTCTTTGCCGTAGTTATCTGCCACAGTCAGCTGCACACGGATGTTCTCTTCCTCTCCGCTGACAGGGATCTCCAGGATCTGATAGGGGTACTGACCGTTATCAGATACAGTAGCGCCGGTGCCGGTCTTGGCCGCAGCCTCAGCGGTGCTATCCCCCGCACCCTCCAGGATGTTGAAGTTCTCAATGCGCTGTGCCTTCCGCACGGACACGCTAGCTGCACCCTCCACAGCGGCCACCTGGGCCTGGGTGCCGTTGAGGGTCAGGGAAACGGTCAGGTCCATGGGTTCTTCCTCCACCCCCACAGGCTCCGTATTCTGAACCTTAAAGGAGATGTTCTGCACCTGGTCGCCTGTAGTCACGGTCAGGGTATGAACGCCATCGGCCAGGGCGGTGGTGTCCAGAGAAAGTGCCTGGGCATCCACATATCCTGCAGGGATGGTGAAGGTCATCTTCACATAGATGTACTGGTTGGCAGAGTCGCCGATCTTGATGGAGCTGGAGGAATCAAGGGCTACGATATCCCGTGTGGTGATGTTCTGGCCCACACAGGAATCGGGTGTCAGAACCGTCCCGTCCCGCAGAACCAACCGCAGGTCGGAAGCCACAAAGTCCTCGTTGTTCTCGTCCGTATAGGCTTCCCAGCAGGAGCCGTAGGTGGCGGGACGCAGGGTCAGTTCAATGGACGCGCTGCCCTCACCATTGTACTTGAAGTACTGCTGTCCCACAGGCATGGCCAGACAACCGTCAGCGGGGATGGTGCTGCACTTGGAGAAGGTGCCAATGATGGTGCCGGTCGCCTCCGTATCACCGCCGGTGGTCAGGCCGTTTTTGAAGTAGCTGTCCACTCCGGTGTAGTCAAAGACGAAGTAGGCGCCACGCTCCATGGCAGCGGCAGAGTCCAGCGTCTCACCGTCCAGGGTAAAGGTGGGAGTGGCTGCACCGCTATAATCCTTAGCCGAGATCTGAACGGTGCCGGAATAGGGTTCGCTGCTCACGTCTGCGCTGTTGAAGTTCACGCGCAGCCCGGTCTGTTCCCCGTCGTTGTGGATCTGCACTCTGACTGGCTCAGTCTGGGTATAGCGGTAGGCGTTGTGGAACCGGACATAGTATTCCACCCAGTCAGCTCCCTGAAGATAGCCGTCCTGAATAAAGGCGTACCACTTGTTGTAGATGGCAAAGGAGGTAGTCTGGAACACCTCGTAGCCGTCCATTTTGTCCGTCTTCCAGCAGAGCTCGGCAGAGGTCACGGGCAGAGCCTCCGTGCCGGCGTAGGAATAGGGGATGCGGAGGCTTTCACCCTGCTGCAGCCCCTCCTCCAGGACCTTCAGCGCCTCAGTATCATAGGGGCTGGTGGAAAGTTCCACGGTAGGTCTGGAGTTGTCATCGGCTATGAACGTGATCTGGCCATCTGCCACCACGCCCATATTGGTGCTGCTCTGGGCGGCGTAGACCTCCATCAGCGGACCCTCTATGGAAACCTTCAGGTCCACGCTCTTGTTGTCCTTCAGATCGCTGACGCCATCCCAGAAGTAGCGGGAAACCAGGGTTTTGGTGTCGCCCTCACCCTTCTCATACAGGTCAAAGCCCCGCAGGGTATTGCTCAGACCGTTCTGGGCGGTGAAGATGTAGACGGGCACCTCGTCCGGGATGGCGTAGGCGGCACGGAATTCCGCCAAGGTTGGGAAAGTCTGATAATCTGTCCCCTGGGTTAGTCCGTCCCCTGCGCGGTAGCACCAGAGAACCACGGTGCTGTGGGCAGGAACGGTGCAGTTTTCCTGCGAGCCGACGCACTGGGTTGGATCCTCATTGGCGGCATACTGGTAGATTGGCAGGGCCTTGTAGCTACCCTCTTGTACTCGGTAAGCAAGCTCATACTCCTGGTTCAGGTCGATGGCCTGATCTGTGGTGTTGGTCAACTCCAGGCACTCCATCAAGTCGTTTTCAGCACTGCCGTAATCTGCGTTGCGGTTGGTGTCGTTGGGGCGGATCTCCGTGATAAACAGGCCGTCGGGTGTCAGGTCCTCCGGTGCGTCAACGGAACGCCGCCCGCTGAGCTGGGCGCTGCAGGCAAAGCCCGCACTGGTCAGCTTCTTGACCTGCCAGACCTGCATGGTGCTGCCGGCCTCCGGGATCTGGAGGTGGACGGACAGACCGTCGGCGGTCACATCGTCAGTGGTGGTATTGTAGTGATAGTAGGAGAGGATGTTGCCCTCGGTATCTTTGATAGCAAAGCCCCGGTCATTCTCAGCAAAACCGTTCTGACCGCTGACCTTATAGACCTTGACATCATCAGCGATGTTCATGGCTGCGCGGAACTGTGCCTCTGTGGCATAGTCCTTGCCGACCTCGCCGCCCAGATCGGTACGCTGGCTCCAGAACACGGCGCTTTCCCCGGCGGGGATAACAACGTTTTCAAAGTTGCCGTCCACAGTGGTCACGGTGAGCTGCTTCATGGTATGGCTGCCACCGCTGGGGTACTCATACCAGAGGCCGTAGTCTGAGTTGAAGTTGACATCCTGATCAGACGTATTGGTAATCTCCACAAACTCCATCTGGTCAGAAGCATTGGAAAACTGGGAATTCCGCTTGACATCGTTCTGATAGATTTCTGTCAGCCACAGGCACTGCTGGGAAGCGCCGCCGGAAGTGTTGTCATCAGACGGGCTGTCAGCGGAAGTCAACTCATACACCGCCACGGTGCCGCCTACCTCGCAGGCGGCCAACAGCAGGGCGTCGCCGGTGGGGCTCTTTTCGGCGGGGATAAACTTCAGTCCCTCGGGGGAATCATCGGCGGCCACATCGTTGGAGAAATCCCTGGAGTTGATGTAGTTGACATAGGCGACATTGGACGGGTCAGTGATATCGTAGACCATCACGCCGCCAATGCGCTCCAGGGTAACGAAGACATAACTCCTGCCGCCCACTTCACCGGTCACAACGGTCTCCGGCTCGGGGCCCTTCTTACCGGAACGGTCATCTTTGGTCAGAGCGTCGTTGGAGCAGTTGAAGTAACCGGGCAGATACACGGCAGTCTTGGCTTCAAAGTCATTACCGCTGTCGAACACTTGCTCCAATCCCTCATTTGTCACTTTGAACATGGTGAAGGAGCGGCCGCCGAAGAGGTAGTCCTTTTCGGAATCCAAACCGTCGTAGTCTTCGGCATCGAAGAACACGACCTTACCAGACAGGCCGGAGTTCGCCGCAGTGATGTTACCGGTGGGAGATGTCTCGTCCTTACCGAAGTTCCGCTCGTCCTCGTTCAGGTAATAGGACTCGGTATTCTCCGCACCCCACTCCCGGGAGTCGCCCTCGTTGGCGGTCAGCAGATAATCCACTCCGCCGATGGTAATCAGAGAAATGCCATCCGGCATCCGGATACCGCGCAGGCTCTCATACCGCTTGGGGGCATACTCTCCGTCTTTCTTGTCAATGTCGATCGCAATTTGAGAGTAATCCTCAAAGCCGACCGAATACACACCAGTAAACTGCTCTTCCTTCAGGTCCAGAACCGCGATGGCGTTTGCCTCCTGCAAGGAAACATAAGCGGCATCGTTGGTGCAGGCGATGTACTCGGGTTCCAGATCCACAGAGGGAGCAGCGTCCTTCTTCAAGACAATATTGGCATTTGCCAGAGTATCATGATCAAACTTCTCAAAGCCGACGTGCTTGGCGCTGTAATCACGCACGTCGATGATGGTGACGGAGCCTTCGGGGTCACTGATTTTCTCCCCATAGCCCATTCTCGGCTCGCCCTCGTTGGCGGTCAGGATCTTGCTGCCGTCCGGGGTGAAGGTCACCATGTCGGGCTGGACGCCGGTCTCCACGGTTTGGATAAAGGCCAGGGTGCCGTCAGTGTTACAGGTAAAAAGAGCCACCCGGCCGTTGTCCGAATAGCCCTCGGCCTGAATCGCGGCAGCCAGCCTGGTGCCGTCTGGGGAGACGGCCACGGAGGTCATGTCCCCGTAAGAAAAGGTATTGTCAGTCACAAGTTCTTTCACATTGATATCCACACTGGACAAACCAGCGGCCGTATTCTCTGATTGAAGGCCGTTCAGAGAAATCGCTGTCAATACGCCTGCCTGGCCATTGACGGCGTAGGCATAGCCGGTCCTGCTGTTATAGTCCACGATCTCCATGACGCCGCCGTCGGCGTTGGTCATGCCGGAGTCGTAACGGCCGATCTGGGCCAGGCTCAGCGCGGCTGTTCCGTTTTCAAGGCCGGTGGCCTGCGTGTCGGAGGCCGCAGACCCATCCACCGCCAGCGCCGCTGGGCAAAGCCCCAGCACCATGACGCAGGCCAGCAGTAATGAAATCGATCGTTGCTGTACATTCTTTCCCATATTCTTCTGTCCCTTCTCAAGAAATATATTTTCATTATAGAGAAGGTGCGCTGTCTCTATCCACCACGAAACCGTAAATCTCATGTAAAACTTAAGTACAGATCTTGACTGGCCATTTGGAAGCGCATACCACCCTTTGGGATATACCAAAATTCAGCTTGCATTTTACATGTTTCCGGCCGATAGATCCACTGAGGCTCTCTATAATAGAATCACCAAAAGCAGAGAGGCGTTTCACTATGCTCCCATGTCAGAAGAATTGCCCTAGGGATGTGCCGGAACAGATCTGGCGGTCGTATGGTGTGATGTTCCCGTAGTACAGGTCTTCCAGTGTTTCTCGCATGGTGTGCCACCTCCTTATCAGCAACACACCATACCACAGAAACGGAAAATAGCCACAGCAAATGCGCAGAGTTATCAAAGATTTATCATTTGGCGGTCTTGGAGGATGGTATCAAAATGTGATACCATCCTCCGGTCCTATCAATACCCTGTCATGCCGCCCATGCCGCTCTGTGTCAGCTCAGGATCTTCATGGTCATCTGCTTTATGCCCCATGGCGATTTTCTTCTCTTTGATTTTCTGACGGAGCTTGCTGTCCACCTGCAGCCCTGTTCCAGACTGGGGTAGGGATCGTTCCTGAAAGATCCTGCTCATGTGGTGGAACAGATGGGTAACACTCAGGAACACATGGGGCGGTCTGCCGCGGTTCTGATGTTGGAGAAGGGCTTCCGCGTAGACATTGCCTTGCTCCGCCGCCTTACTTAGCCAGTATGCACCCAGCTCTTTGTCGTACTCCACACCCTGTCCCATGAGATACAGCTTGCCCAACATATACTGCGCGTACTTGTCACCGCGTTTAGCCAGCTCGTTCATTTCAGAGACAGCGTCACCGCGCTCTTCCAACGTCAGGCTCTCATCCCGAATCGCATCCCGAAGGCTTTCGTAGGCATAGGAAGCGTTTCGGAATTCCTCCGGCTCGCTCTCCTGCTCCACGCCCTTGTCCTCAAAGGACAAATTGCACTGCCGGATGTTTTCCGCCTCTTTTATTACCTCGTTTTTGATCTGGCGGAATTCTTTCTGCTGTGACAGCGGAACACGCTTCCGCTCTTTGTATCCATCCACCTTTCCCTGGAGGACCATCCACTGGTCGTAGCAGTCCCGCACACTGGGAAGCCGCTCCATCTCATCCACGATTCGATCTACCAGTTTCTTTTGCGGCTTCGGAAGGTAGCCATAGGACTTCTTGACCTTGACCGTTTCCAGTTGCATCGCCAGCTCCAGCATGAGACGCTCCACTTCTGGGTGGTCACAGATACCATCTTTCATAACCTGTACCAACTCCAGCATCGCTTTCCGGGCCTCGCGCACCAGTTCGTCACGGGATGTAGACTTCTGCTCGTAGAGGTGCAGCAGTTCCTGCTTGAAAATATTATTGGTGAGCTCGGACTTGATCTGCCGGATGTCCTCTCTGGACAGGCACGCCTGCCCCGGCTTCGTAGACCACGCCATCATATGGACATGGGGATGATCCCCTTCGTCGTGAAAGGCGGCGTACCACCGGAAGTCACCGGGTGGGATGTTCATCGCCGCGGCGATGTCGTTGCGGTGAGCCCGGAAGAGATTACACCACGCCTTGGCGTTGTCGTATACAATGCCAACGGAAAGGGGCTCGGTCTGCCCTACAACCGCCCTTTGATGGACGAGGACGACCTGCCCTATTTATTGTCTGCGGGACGTTCTTCCCCGCTGGGCTGGGTGAGGAGAACTTTGCTTCTTTGACGGAAGAACAGATCCGGCAGTATAAGGAACTGTATGACAATATTATGGTCATTACAGCGGAAAAAGAGCGGCCGCCCCAGGAAAAAGGGGCCTGTTCTCATAGCCCGGACGTGGAGTGGAGCGGTGAACACGGAGGAGCCTATGACCAATTACGATCTGACCAGCATTGGAGCGGTCACCACTTCCGCAAAACTGGCCCATATTCGTGCCAATCAGGAGCCGGATCAGAGCAGCTATAACGCCGCATGGCTCCGCGGTTACGCTGACGCCCTGACGGGAGAGGTCGTTGCAGTAGTAAATGAGCGCGTGCTCGTTGCAGGGATAGGGGGAGGGCTTTATCTCCATAAGTATCCTGTTATCTCTCACTGGGAAGCCAGTACCCCGAACAAAGTAGGAGTATTGCTCCTCTATATCGCCGTTCTGCGTGTTGGTCAGTGTGACCAAGGTCAGGATCGTCTGTATAAAGACGCTTAAAAATAGTTTGTTAATAACGGTCGATTGTAAAATGAAGTTGGACACCTAAGAAAAAATCCATAGTGATTTTCCC
>ERZ779870.2180-NODE-2180-length-10482-cov-27.8503_pt1 | contig 10482 bp, 13 predicted proteins | sample MGYA00511247_ERZ779870 | MGnify/ENA primary metagenome ERZ779870 (study PRJEB29588, sample SAMEA2149068) | human gut metagenome | biome: human gut; feature: human-associated habitat; material: faeces | place: Denmark | collected 2008/2010 ...
GGAGCTGGGGCATCCCCACCCCATCCAGGTCAAAGACCAGGGCATAGAGATACCGTGCATTTTTGCCGCACCGCTGACGCCCGAAATAGGAGATAGGAGACATGATGGTAAAATCCGTGTCGTAGACCTCCGACAGCTCCGACAGTTCATCTGTGATGGTATAGCGTTTGGCCTTGCCCTCCTCCTTGATCTCCAGGGCAATCCCCGCAGCCTTCGGCGGCACCGTTACCGCAATCCCGTTGCCCTTCGCATCCTCAAAATGGCCCTTCCGTTCAAAGCTGCCCACGGGGAAGATCTCTCGGTAGAACTCAAAGGGCGTGACCGGCTCCAGGAACTTCTCCAAATGCTCGTTCTTTTCCCGGTACAATTCCTGTAACCGCTCCATAGCAGCCTGCTGATCCATAACCATACGCTCACCTCCAAAAGAAAAAGTAGCAAAAAGAAAATCCGCTACGGCGGGGAACGCCTGCGGGCGGGAAGGGGGGAAAGGGGAAGCCAAGAGCGGCCCCTTCGGGGCCTTAAAGAGAAAGTCACCTTCCCCTTTCCCCCCTGGCTCCAGCTGTGGAAATGATGGAAAACCCTATCGGGTTTACCACATTACCACAGCCTCCGCCCACCCCCCTTTTCCCTTCCGACTTTCTCTCCGTCCGAGAGAGAATTTTAAGAGACTTTTTGAGGGCCTAAAGGCCCAGAGGGGGGCATATATTATCAATACTTTTTTCCCCCATATTCGTCAAAGCGATTTTCTCGCCTATTTCCAGTGTCCCCTTGCCCCTCTTACTCGGCATATATTATCAATACTTTTTTCCCTATTTTTCGACTTTATTATAGCTCGGCTGGACAGGCCTTTTCAAGTCCTCCAGCCGAGCTATTTTCTTTTGTGCTGCAGGAGGAAGGTCAACGCACGCAGGGCCTCATTTCCTCCGGTACAGGCCCCAGGGGCCGGGTGTGGTAAAAAACTACCTCCCAATAGCCACTCCGGCCATTTAGATTTAACTTCCGCTTCATCATTATGTTTTCGTCTTTATTTTTCTCCCACCATTCGCTGTATTGAATCATGTCCTCAAACTCCAGGTCGCAGCTCACCCGAATCCCTACTTTACCAATCAGCCAGTCCCCGCCGGTCTTATCCCGAAGTAGTTCTCTCCTGATCTGCTTCCTGGCCTGCTCCTCGGTAAACTCCATTGAATAGGGACTCTGTATCACAGTTTCCCAAAGCATTACCTTTCCCCAGCTATGGCGGCTTATTTTATAGCGGTACTCCTTCTCCATGGAGCGAACCACCGCATACCCAGTGTGCTCCTTCTTTGGCCGGAGACTCCGGTCGGCATTGGCCCGCTCCCTTGAAATCCGCAGTAGATTAGCGTTAAGGCCCTTCTGGTAATTGACCTCTTTTTCAGCCCTGGTCAGCTTCTCCTCCATGGCCGTCACCTGTTCCTGCGCGGCCTCCTCGGCCTCCCTGACCCGCTGCTCGGCGGCCGCCCGTTCTCTTCCTATCGTCCTCTTTGCCTGCTCGATCGCCTCATGCTTATCACGCTCTGCCACGGCAATCCGGCGAAGCAGCTCGTCGTATTCCGCCAGAGGGAGCACCGCGTGGCTGCTATCTTTGTCATTTCGACCTCCAGGCAAAACCCCGTATCCCAAAAAGCCTCTGCTTTTAGCAAACTCGACCATGGTATCCCCCTTTATAGCCCTCGGATATAGTTGTCGGCCACCACGCTGATCCGGTTATGTCCCAGGGCCTTACTGCATACCAGCATGGCCGCCTTGTCCAGTTTTCGCCCGGCCTCGTCCTTCCTGCAGGTGTAAACCTGGCTCTGATACCGGCATCCCGTCCCACGGTTTATCCGGTCGTAGGGGATATCCTGGATTGCCCTGGCGTGGGCCTTGTAAATGGCCGTTGCATACTCGGCCCGGTAGCCGTGAATATCGGCGCTCTGGTGGACGTGCTGCCATACCTTTTCCTCGCCCGGCGTCTCCTGTATCCTCTGGACGATCTGCGCCGCATTTGGGCCGATAATGGGGCTCAGGCGCTCTCTGCCGCCTTTTCCGTTCCTCACGTGGGTAAAATACTCCCCCTGGAACAACCGGGCGTCCTGGAGCATCCCCAGGCGCTTCACGTCTGCTGGCGTCAGCTCCGCCGTCGGGCGGCTCTCCAGGCTGGAGATCTCCGCTTCAATCTGCGCCCTAGTCACCAGGTCTTTCCCCCGCAGCTCCGCCAGCTCGCTCCGGCGTAGCCCCGTCCCCTTGCAGAACTTAATCAGCTCGTCGTTGTTGGTCTTGGAAAAGTGCCGGTCGCGCACCCGGTCGCCGCGGCTCCGCTTGATATCCTCCCGGTTCCGCTTTGGGGGCTTGAAGTAGTTTTCATCATCGGGAGAAATGCCGTACAGCTTGCCCATGGCCTTGGCCTCTAACTGTACCGTCCAGGCGGAAAGCCCCTGGTCAGCCCTGGCCTGTAGCCACTCGTTGACGTACTTCCTGGCGCTTTTCAGCGTGGTACATTCCGGGTGATGCTCCTTGATGTACTGGATAAAATACTTGGTGTGCTTCCAGTAGCTCTTGTAAGTGTTGAAGGAGAAAATCTTCTCCTTATCCGTCCCGGCAACCACCGCCGCCCGTTTGCTCTCCCCAAAGGCTTGCATCCCCACCAGCTTGTCATAGGCTTGCTGATGGAGGTCTTTATAGTACGCCTTATTCCTGCGGCCCACCGTTACCTCCATTCTTTCGTATCACTTATATAATTTATTTAATTTATATAAATTATTTAATGTATTCCTATTATATACTTGATATAAGTTAAAGCTAAGGCCGCCGCCTGCCTGCCCATGGGGGCCCGGCATTTGGCAAAGTACACTTTTTAACGTCTTATGTGTGACGGTTTTGGGGTCTCTCCCCTACACTTTTTTGAGCTGCTTATGTGTGCAGCCCCGGTTTATTGAGATCTACGGCAGTTCGGGATCTGTCGGCCCCTTTTTAGAGGGAGCTACTCTCCGGCAGATTTACAGTATGCCAGCTACTATCCGAAGGGTTTATAGGGACAGATACGTTGTACTTACCCGTACTTTCAAAAGGATTACTTATACGGGGTCGATGGTGCGCTTACCAGTTCACAAAGGTTACTGCGGCGAGCCCACGCACCATATAGGGGTATCAAACCTATCTCGGCTCCTATATTAGCAAACTGCTAAACCCCTGACCGGCAGCTCCCGGCCAAGACGCTCTGGGCCTAATTACTATTTACCCTCGCCCAGACGAGCATGAAATCTCTGCTGCAGCTCCCGGCCAACACCGGCCGCAGCCGTTCGATCCTGCCTCCTTCCTGCAGGGGCTGCTGATTTGTAGCCCCTGCAAATACACGTTTTCCTCCAGTGTCATGTTACCATAGATAATCCAGACTGTCAACTTATTACGAAAGATAACCGCATAACGGTTTACCCGTTCATTATATAAACGGGTAAACCGTTATACGCCACTGTTGCATCCAGGCTCTTTTTCCTGCTCCCATGTAAGATATAGCTCTTTTTCCTCGTCATATAATCGTAACTACTTAATATTCTTTAGGAGGTCATAATATTGAAGAAACCTAACTTGCCAATTATAATTCTCTGTTTAGCGATATGTGTATCTGGCATAGCAGCATTATCCTTAAAGACTTTTCATACAGTAAATTCCACGACTTCTCCGTATTTACTCTATCTAAAGGTTCTTCAAGGAAATCAACAATTTTATAATGTAGAATCAGGTGATTATTTGGATATCCATCAATTGAAGGAAACTATCACTTCAGATAATCTCCCTTTTTCAATTCAGCAGTTTGCAATAGTAGACTTAACCCAAAATGGGATTAAAGATGTTGTCCTGCAATTTTCACTTGCTGAAAATAATCAAGCCGGTTTTATAATACTACATGATGAAAGCGGAACTATTTACAGCTATACCCTTGTCAGCCGATCTATGTCAGATCTAAAAGTTGATGGTACATTCATATTTTCCAGCGGAGCTTCAGATTGGGGAATTGGATCACTTATCTTATCCTCCAGCGGCTATGAAATCGAAAAAATATCATATTGCGAGTCTTCTCTATTCTTTGTTGATAAGCTCCCTGCAACACAAGCAGCCTTTGAAACTGCAGTTAGTCAGCAAGGCTTTAAGGAAAATGTTACATGGTACAATTTTACAGACGATAATCTCTCTCTTCTAACTCAACAATAATTCTCAGAAGAAATATTCCCCCAATGCGGTCTGTATATGATACAGCCTTACATTGGGGGAATATTTTTTACAAGAAGTTATACCACTTCTTTGCGTTTGCAACACGCTCGCTTATTTTCGGAACTCCGGGCCGCTCATAGTGTCCACAGAAAATACGCGCTAAGATATCTGCGCTTTTATTAGATACCTTAAACTGGCTCGCCGTAAGAGTCTCGCTCGTTCCGTACTTAGATTGATTATTATCTGGCTTAAACCAGTTTCCAACCGTATTCATACTGACAATCAAATAATCCAATTCTGCATCCATTAACTTCTTTGGGTTACTGTAAGCCAGGCTATTAACAGCTTCAGCCGTTGCCGCACTGATAACTCCTTCTTTTTTGGCCCAGTCGATAAACAATTTTCCATCATCCCACTGAACCAATCCATATCCCAAATACATATCATTCAGCGATTGCCATACAGCAGGGTTAATCGTACTCTCACTGTTCATATTTCCAAGAATCCCACAGATAGCATTCTTGGTGAATCCTTTCTTCTTGAGATAATTATAGATGTACTCCGCATTTGTTTCCATCTGATCATCTCCCAAAGAATCCGCCCCAGAAGTAACTCTGGTATAAACCGTTGGCAACGATGTAGCCGTTACTTTCCACTGCTGCGCTTTCTTTCCGGCCGTCGTTGTCGACAGTTTCTCCCAGGAAACATCACTTCCGGACTTTGTGCCTCCTGCCGTTAGGTATCTTTCTGGGTGGGATTTCAGTCGGATATAATATACTCCCGTGCTTACCTTTTCAAAATTAACATAGGTGTCACTATTGCTGGTATAGACATCACAATTCCATGTAGAGGTATTGGCATTCAGCATATAAGAAAGATTATTGATAATCTTAACTTGCTGATTGTTCCCAAGAGACGCAATCGACCAAGTCTGGTCAATCGGGCAGGATTCATCCCAAATATTTGTATTTTTACGTCCAGAAATCGGCCCAGAGGCTGCGATATTCAATAGCTTTCCCGTTCCCGCGTGTGACTTGATCTTGTAATATCCCATAGTAGTAATCCTCCTGTTTTCATTATAGTTTAGCACCGGGTGAATCCTCTCATTTGGTTAATTCCGCCCGCTTCTAACACTCTTAGGAACCCCGCTTCTATAAACATTAGGCCAAAGGGAGGCCTCCCTTTGGCTCTGCACACGTGCAGAGCCAGTTTCTCTCATTTTGCAGTCGCTGTAACAGATACATCAGGTTTAGCTACTCCATTGACAGTTGCAGACAAAACCAATTTATAGGTTTTCTTTGTTTCAACCTTACAGGTTTTTGAAATTGTAACAGAGCCTTTCCCTGATGCGCTCCACGAAGCGATTTCCTTACTTCCTTGCATCAATGTAACTGTAATCGAAATTGCATCGTTGCGGTTTCCGCTATTGTACTTTCCTACGCAGTATGCTGTTGTCCCTTCAATCTTTAGAGTGGGTTTCCCAGAGATCGCTTTCGTACTAATTGCAGCAGAGGTCGGAATCATGACAGTCGCCAGCAACAGCACCAGAAAGAATAGCGGTATAATTCTCTTCTTCATAAAAACACCCCCTCTCTGCTTTGAGTAAAGTACACTTTCGCACTTATACCCTACTAACGCAGAGAGGGGATGCTTTTCTTACACGATTCGCCAAATTTTTTCAATCAACCTGTAAAACGGAAGCTGCCATCTTTTGAAGTTCATTGCCTTCAAGAAATCCATCAATTATAAATTGCATCTTTGCTCCATTATCATACCATGTTATACAGTTGCTTTGCTCTGGATCTACAGAAATGTATAGATGTCCAGGGCATCCGTTGACGCCAATTTCTGTGACCTCCATATTTTCTGCATCTATTATAATTGCAGAACCTTCCTCTACCCGCATATACTCAAATCTCAATATCTCTCCATCCGAATTTTCATAAATAATTTCCGTGTTATTAGGGAGCTCTTGTGGTATTCCTATCCTGGTATAATCAAATGGGAGATCTATCACTTCATATAAGGGCAGTTTTGTAGAATCCGACTCTCCAAAAAATTTATAAATGATACTGCTCTCGTACCATTCTACAACCCAGTCAATTACAGCGGCTCTGACCGTCGGACTTGCTACCGTCAAAACTCCAAAGGGCAAAGAACACGTCAAGACGATTGTTGCTACTACCTTTACAAATCGCCTCCTATAATCTCTCTTGTGCCGCTCTGCCCATTTATTGGGGTTATTCATCATTGCCATCATTTGTCGTTTGAAACGTGGAGATACCGAAACCTCTTTATTATTAGAGAGTTCTTCCGAAAAGTCTCTCGAAATAGCTTCCAATAAAACCCCTTTAATAATAATATTTTCTTCTCCTTCCGTCATTTTATGTATCCCTCTTCTCTCAATTTTCTTATAAGCAGCGCCCGGCCTCGGTGAATCCGAACATCTACTGTTGTTTCCTTCAATGACAACGCCTTCGCAATTTCTTTAGTGCTTCGTTCTTCTACAAATCTCATTTCTAATACTGTCCGATATATATCTGGCATTGCGCGTATTGTATCTATAATTGACCTTGTATTATCATTTTCTAAATCAATATATCCTTCTACAAAATTTTCATCGAATTGTAATTCCGGCTTTTGCTTTCTCAAGGCTGTAATAGCCTCATTCCTTACTATAACAACGAGATACGCCCCTCTTTTCTTACTCGGTACAGCTTGAATTTTCTGAAAATGATCTACTACACGTATCCACGCATTTTGAACGACGTCTTCTGCCGCATACATATCTTTTGGAAAATAACGCTTCGCCACGTGCAGCATCATATTCCCATATTGATTATATAAATCTGTAAATAGTCTCCTTTCCTCATCACTTTCCAGCATTGATAAAAAAATCAGCAAAAGTTTCTCACTCCTATCTTTTACTGAGATCTATCAGTCCTATGATAAATAGTCTACAAGCCCATCTCGTAATAGCACTGACATCTTGAAAACGTAATTGTAGATATTTAGACACAGTGCTTTTCTATTTCTCCATACCTCTGAATTTCTGCCTTATGTTCCACACGGTATCCCTCCAACAGCTCCCCGATCAGTTCGCTCACGCTACGCCGTTGCACATAGGCGATCTTCTGAATATCCTCGTACACGCTGGGTAGCACCGAGAGGCTAATCCGCTTCTTCAGCTCCCGATCCTCCTTCGGCCGGCCCCGCCGACCGGAGCTGGTGGCCGCCATGGGCGGCTGCTCCACGAATTTCCCAACGGTAGCGGATCTCCTGCGGCTCTCCCGCTCCTCCAGCTTACTCATGCTCCTGTTCCTCCCTCTTCTCCCTGCCGGACATAATCATGTTTGCTATGGCCACGTATTCCTTCGCAAGCTCACTGCTGGGGGCCTGCTCTACAGCCGCCAAGCCGTCATAAATCCCCTTCTTAGCCACCGCCAGCCGTTTAATCACGCCCAGCAGATTATACTCCTTCTGAAGCAGATCAAGGATGTCATGGTCATCGCCCACCCTTGTATCGTACAGCGTGGCGATCACCCCCAGCACCTTCAGCTCCGGGTTAATCAGCTCCTGGATCTCCTGGATGCTGTCCTGGAGCTGTGTCAGCCCCCGGTAGGCCAGGTAATCCGTCTTGACTGGAATCACCACTCCGTCGGCGCAGGACAGGGCATTGATGGTCAGGATAGAGAGCTGCGGCGGACAGTCAATCAAAATATAGTCATACTGCCCCCTGGCCTCCCGGAGCGCCCGGTCTAAAATCTTCTCCCGGCTGGCTCTGGAGAGCAGTTCCATCTCCATGGGCGCCAAGTCGATGATCGACGTGACGATGTGCAGCCGGTCACTAAGCTGCTGCACACACTCCATGAGCGGCGTCCCATCCTTCCGCAGCACATCCACGATCGTCCGCTCCACCTCCAGCGGCTCCAAGCCCACACTGATCGTCAGGCTGGCCTGGCTGTCCAGGTCAATGAGCAGCACCCTTTTCGCCCGCCATAGCAGCCCCCAGGTTGTGTGTCGTGGTGGTCTTGGCCACCCCGCCCTTCTGGTTTGCGATTGCAATTACCTTCACTGTCTCTACTCCTTTTTCAATTATATAAATTATTTAACTTATTTAAGTTATCTCAATTATATCATATATATAACTTATAGCAAGTAAAAAATGGCGAGGCTGAAAGCCTCGCCATTTTCATACCTTCACAAATAGGCCGATAGGACACACGCCCTCAAATCCCGGCGTGGATATGTACCAGCAGCCAGGGCCTTCCGGCTCCCAAGACACTTCCAGGGTAATGTCGTGCCACCCGTCAGGGAACAGGGCCGTAAACCACTGTCCGGCGTGTATGCCGTATCCCTCCAGGAGCAGGCGGGGATGCGGATCGGCATCTGCTGGGTCAGGGAGCTGCAACTGCGCGATCCTTTCTTTATCCCAGCTCATAATCGTCCCTTCCTTTCTCAATCATCATAGTGGCCCAGGCAGGAGATAATATAAATGACCTCTCCCTGCTCATAGTAAACGATACGATTAGTTTCATCAATGCGACGGCTCCACCAGCCGCTCAGGTTGCCCCGCAGCGGCTCCGGCTTACCGATTCCCTCATAGGGGCTTCTCTGAATATCCTTTATCAGCGCGTTAATCCGTTTCAGCGTCTTTTTGTCCTGTGTCTGCCAGTACAGATACTCACTCCACGCCCGATCCTCCCACAACAGCCTCATCAGTCTACCTCAATCAAGTCATGCTCGGCAAAGCGGGCCTTGCCAGCCTTCACATCCTGCATGACGCTCTCCAGGTGCTGGAGGTTACTTTCCGAATAGAATGGATCAGCCGAAACCTCAAACGGGATGCGATACTCCCTGCCGACTTTCTTTGCAAACATCGTAAAGGCTGCGCTCATGGAAAGGCCCATCTCGGTACAGGCGCGTTCCATTCTTTTTTTTACATCTTCATCCAACTTAAAATTAACATTGACCGTGTGTGCCATGTCCAACACTCCTTTCCTACTCATAGTATATGCAAAAGTAAAGAAAAATACAAGCATTTTTCTTTACATCTTTGTTACACATTAGCCCACTGTATGTAGCCATTTAGGGGGCATAAACCACTTGATTTGCAAAGCTTTTTGGCCGCTGTAGATAGGGGGGTGGTTGTTTACCTTCAGAGAAGCGGAAACGGCCCTCCTGGGCCGTCCAGAGGCCGGAAAACGCCCCTATTCCTCATCCTGGACACGCAGCCGGAGGTGGGCAATTCCACCACTTGCGGATCGTTTTCGGGTCAAGGCCCGTATCCCGGTGGCAGTCGGCCTTACGGCCCTCCGGGTTCTGTTGACGCCACTCATACACCCGGTCTTGAGCCGACGGGCGACCAGCCCACTCAAAATTCGGATAATCAACCATCTGGACGGCCCGCGCCCTGCGCAAATGCTCTGCTTGCTTACGCCAGTTCCGCTTATTAACCGGCATAGTCAGTCCGGAGATCTTCGCTATATCGTCCCTCGGAAACGTCACATAGTCCTCATTGAACATCTCCAGAGCGCACACTACATCATCCTTCGTAAAACGGTTGATATCCTCCACGCTCATATCGTCATAGGGTTTCAACAGGGAGAAGGCGTCATGGCGCAGCTCCTCCTCACTGATCCCACACTTCATTGCGTAAATCGCCAACGTCATAATACCGTAGAAACGGTGGCCAACCCGGATTTCATCGGCAATACGGTGCAGCCACCAGTCATAGAGATCCCGCTTGACCGTCCAGCGGCCCCGCCGCTCCTTCTTGACGACCCGCCGCTCATACCAATCCGGGTATTTCTCCTTCGCCTCGGCCAGCGAGAGCCGCCCCTTCCGCATGAGGCCCAGGAGCCGCTGCTGCTCCCCGTTGCTGTCAGGGATAAACTCCAGCAGCTTTTCCAGCGTCACCCGCCCGCCGAGCCGGTAGGCCGTTACAGGATACTCCCGGCCCAACTTGGAACCGGAACCGACCACCCGGAAGCCCTGCAAAATACCCTGAACCTGCGGTTCCTTGATGGTGGAGGTATACCTGTTCCATATTTGCCGGGTAAGAGAATATTTCAGCTCCTTCAAGCATTTCTGATTGTACGGGTACATAGGGATCGGTTCCTGCAGCACATAATACAAGTGAAGCCCCGTTCCGCTGTTTACGACAAAGGTTGCCTGGGGAAGAATATCATTGTTCATCTGGTGCAGTGTGTCCCGGAGCTGGGGCATCCCCACCCCATCCAGGTCAAAGACCAGGGCATAGAGATACCG
>ERZ779870.2188-NODE-2188-length-10438-cov-5.87374_pt1 | contig 10438 bp, 13 predicted proteins | sample MGYA00511247_ERZ779870 | MGnify/ENA primary metagenome ERZ779870 (study PRJEB29588, sample SAMEA2149068) | human gut metagenome | biome: human gut; feature: human-associated habitat; material: faeces | place: Denmark | collected 2008/2010 ...
ACTTACTCCGCCCTTAATCTTGCTCTGACCTAGAATACGCCTTTATTCTATCAGCCCTTTTCTCTCCTGTATAGGTGGAGTTTTTCCAATCAAAACGAGCTATACACCTAAATTTGACGTTTTTCGGCATAGCCCTTATAATGATGGCTGGACAAAAGCAAAAATAGGGAACACCGTTTCTGTCGGAAGTCTGCGGTGTATCTCGCCGAGCCCCCCTCAGACGGGCCTATCCTTGAGGGGTCGCCTATAAAGCTGTAGAGGTCATTGTTTGCATTTGAGTGAATTTAGCTATAAGCCTTTGGGAGAACACAGCCAGCTATGGGAAAGCATGTATTCTTAATTGATAATGAAATCTCCCGCATTGCACAAATAGAATGCCTCATAGCCGGAACACAGATTACTTTTTCAACGGCTCACAACGAGCGCACCGCATCTCCCATGCTCTACTCCGAGGAGATAGATTTGGTTGCAATGAGTGGGAGTGTTTCAGGGAGTGCCCCGCTTCTGAACAAGCTGCTTGATTTGAAGAACGCAAAGGGAACCCTGTTGCTGCTCTATCCGATCTTGAATAGGGAGGCCCGAACCGAGTTTTACCGCCGTGGCTTTGACATGTGTGTGGCATCCGAGGACCCGGCGGAGTGTGCAGCCGCAATTTCAGTTATGCTACAACGCCTGGACATAAGGATGGTCTCCCCAGGTGTTCGAAAAGGTGAAATTGTTTATAAAGGCCTATTTCTGGACCCTTCCAGCCAGGAAGTGAAGCTGTTTGGGAGCCCCATTGAACTCACAACACAGGAGTTTAGAATCCTATATCTGCTGGCCAGTAATCGTGGAAATATTTTTTCCAGAGATCATATTTATGAGGTTCTGTGGAAAGATTCTGCTTACTGTGGAGGAGAGAGCATTTCCAACCATATCTGCTCGATCCGGAAAAAGCTTGGACTTCCGCCAAGTGATAAAGAATACATCCGAACCGTCCACGGCTCAGGATATGTATTCGGGAGCAAGTGAACAATGCGGGGTGTTGCCGACACGAGCCCTGCATTATTCTAAAGGTTCCATTTTATCTCTCGTTTATAATTATTTAATTGTTCCGCCTTTCTTGACTACTAAAGGGCTCCCACATCATAACGATGTGAGAGCCCTCTTCTATTGACCAACTCTGCCATCTATTTAATCTTTCATTATTGCCAACTCTCAAACAATATTCGCCCCATAGGTTCCAAGGTGATGCAAGCTATGCCAACTGATTCCATAGTCAGATCACTTCACCAATCTTAGCCATCCCACTCAAAGTCCTGTGGGAGATGATAAGTACGTCCGATGGAAACGTGGTGGTCAATGTAATCAAACGGATCAGAGATAGGGTGAACGTGAAAAACCGTAGCAAGTTTTTTGCGTAATTTGATAAGTCCATCCTCCATTCCCCATTCTTCAACTTCACGGTTTGAACGCTCGATAGCATCTTCATAGGAGGCCCGATCTTGATATGAGGCGGTATAAATATTTCCACCAAAAGGGACTTTCATCAGCAGACTGACAAAATCGTCCAGACTATCTGCGACCAATCGCAACCTCTCCTCACCTGCTGCAGGATTTACTTGAACTACGCGATAAGTACCGCTTTTTTCAGGCAATTCCATCAGGCAAAAATGGATACCATCGAACCCCAGAGACGCAAAAGGAATAGCCTCTTTGGGGGTGCAGAAATAGCGAACGTTATCATCCGCCGGAGATATATCGGCATACTTCTCTAATTCTGAGCCAATTTGTTGGAAACGTACCACAGCATCCAACGCTTCTTGACGATTAGTATCCATTGTACCACCCATTTACTTGATGATGTAAACTTCGGGGAAGATGAATTAGATTATTGAAAGAATTATCTCCCCCATACGACAAGGGCCTCTGGTGGTGAACATCGAATGGATCCGATGGATCTTGTATCTCGAGCAGATCTATTCCATAGCGAGATTCATATTCTCTTAAATAGTTCTTACGATAGGTACCATCATGTGAGGTATTTGGTATATAAGACCAGTCCGCACGAGGGAGGGCTAATTCTTTGCCGCTGACAGAATCAGTATAAGAATATGCCCATCTTTTGGCATTTCGATTATAAAGATTTATTGGTGTATAACTCGTTTGCTTTCTACCAGAATTTAAATCAGTATATGTAACTACCGCTCTATAGTACCCCGTCGTAGCTGATGTAGTAAGGGTATAATTAGTTAGATAGTCAACTTGATCAATGGTTGTTTCTGCAACTGTACTATATATACCAGCAGAATTTCCTGTACTGCGTCGAAGGTCTACCTGTAAGCTAACACGGGGCTTAAATATGATGGAAGATGGGCAATCAACATTTATTTTCCATTTAAAACCCGACGAGGTCTTATCAACAGATACCTTTGTAATTAGAAGCTCAAGCTCTGTGGCATATGGTGTTGTGGGGACAGATTCAGTCGGTAATACCCATGCAATTTCGCTACCATCTTCATCATACTCAACAGGAGAAAGGTTTACCTCGTTGCAGGCATTCGTGTCATAAAAAGAAGAATTCTCGTGAATATCTAGAGATCCATCAATAGCGTATACTACTGTCGATAAGAGAGCAATTAAAGCAAGTACAATTGCAAAAAGGCGTGTAACTACTCCTGATTTATGCTTGATACCGTTCATCTTTCGCCCTCCATTCTATCATACACGAAATTACTATACATATTGAGGATAGTTAAGTGTGCATTTGAATTACTCTTTTTATTTTATATCATAAATTAGACGATATGTCAATAATTATATTTTATTTATATCATTTTTTGTTTTTTTGCACAGATTTAATCGAGCTTCTTCCATTATAGTGACACGAGAGCTCTTCTCAGTTACCTGTCTATCTTTTAATCATACTCTCGCCGTTACCAGTTTTCGGACGATATCATCTCCAAGGAGTTCTGAGGTCCGGTAGATATTCTGACAGAATTCCTGCAAACTGAACTTCATACCAGGCTCTCCTTGATCCAGCAAGATTCCGGTAATGGTGAAGCGGTGTTCTGCCTGCGCGGTACGCAGTTCCTCTAAATATTTTTCTGAGATATGGCACTCTCCATCTGTGATAAATACAATGTCGGCGTGGTCAAATCCCTGCCGTTCGATCAAGCTCACAGCCTGTCGCATGGGCGTATCGAAGTTCGTCCCGCCGCCGAGGAAGGTCTGTGCCGCCTCCATCTTGCTCTCCGGGCTGTACTTGCCTTGCCCGAGTCCGCTGGGCAGGAACAGATCGACCTTCAGGGAGCTTGCATCAGAAAAATGGATCAACGCGAATTTACGACCGCCGTCCTCCGCGACTTCCAGGAGTGTCAGGGCCACGGCCTTTCCCCAAGCGGCAAGGTCGCCTTCCGTGGAGTCGGATTCATCCAGACAGCAGATGATGTCCCCAGCTCCCTTATAAATGGGTTCCCGGCGCCGGTATTGCTTGATCTGCTTGCGCTGGTATTTCTGGAGAAACAGCGGCAGCGTGGCGGGAGAGGCCAGCATGGACAGCTCTGAGGTAATCGCCCGGGAGAGGTTGCTGCCAAGTTCCAGCGAATAGGTCTCCCCCCGGCCGTAGGCATAGCCGTTTCTCTTTCCCTGCGCAAAGATTTCCCGAAAGCGCCCCAGGTACTTCGCCACATTTTTGAGGACGTCGCTCTGGCGTACCAGGTCAAGAAGCTTGGTATTGGCTTCGGTGCGCTTCAGATCTCCCGGCTCATTGCCCCAGGCGGCGATAATGGACCGCACCTCCTCCGCCTTTTCCGCTGCCTGTGCCGTTGCGGACGCAACCAGCGTGGACACCACATCCTTGTTTCTGGCGGCACTTACGTCAATCATCCCGTTCACCGCCTCCACTTGCCTCTGCTTGCTCTCGGCGGTATTGGCCGCAGCAATGATAGCCTGTTCCAGAACATCATTCTGCCCGCCGCTCTTGCGCATCCGCTCCAGGAGTGCGGCAAGCTCTTCCTGGGCCTTTTCCTGAGCGGCCTCCAGCTTTTCCAGCGTATTGACGGCGCCCTTCTCCCCACCCAAGCCGGCGAGAAGCTGATCCAGTTCGCCGCCCACTCGGGCTGCAAATTCCGCGGCCGCCTCGTAGGCTGGGAGCTCCCGGCCTTCACAGATGCTTTTCAGCGTAGGATAGTCCTCGCTTTGCAGCATATTCTCCAGAATGGGGCCATTGAATTTCCGGGCCGCTGTTGACAGCTTCCCCTCCTCAATGCGGTGTGGTAAAAGCGAGTAAAAGGACTGGTACGTATCCCGGGCCAGAGCTGGAAAAGAGCGCAGCTTTTTCCCTGCGGTCTGTTCCAGTGAGTCCATTGCCGGGTCACCGCTCCTGAGATCAGCATAAATACGGTCTTCCAGCTTTGTGGAGCGCAGGACACGGTCGTTCTGCGGCGGCGTCTCCTCCTTTGGTATGAGTCCTGCCCAGGGAGAACGCAGCACATCATCAATCGTGCGGTATGGTCTTCTCATATGTCACCGTTCCTTTTCAAAAAAAGAACATGAAGCGGTACGGTTTGTACTGCTTCATGTTTCTGAGCTTACCGGGCAAAGCCGGTCTGTTTTGTTTGATTAAATACTTATTAAAACAGGCAAGGTATAAGGAATACCCCCTTGTCAGTCTCAGCTTTGGACCATGGTGCGGATAGCCTGTTCTACAGCCTTGTTAAGACTTATGCCTTCCGCCTGGGCCAGCAACGAAAGTTCCCGGTGCAGTTCCGGCGGAATACGGACGTTAAACAAACCACTGTACTTCTTTTGGGGCTCTTTCCCGATCTCAGCGCAAAATTTCAAATAGTCATCCACCGCTTTATGGAACTGTTCCTCCAAATCCTTTGCGCTCTCTGACTGAAAGTCCACCATATCATCTATCCCCAGAATTGTGCCGTAAAAAACACGATCCTCAACGGAATATTCCGGCCGGGCTGTATATCCCTTATAATGCAGCAAGTCGCTATTCTTCATATATGGCCATGCTCCTTCAAAAATCTAACTACGGAATCCACCGCTGCCTTTACCATCTCATCTCCGGGGTGCGGCTTGTGAATCAAGAGCACCGCTTTGGTTTCTGGATGGTAGAATTTAACCCTGGAACCAGAAGTCGCGCCTTTATTCGATTCCAGATACCCGAAATATGACATCACTTTCCGAAGCTCTGAAAAACGGAAGTTGGCCGGCGTAGGCTTTCCACATAGTTTATTCAGCAAGGTATCTATTCTTGACATTCTATTTTCTCAGCTCCATTTGTAACTGCATTTTAGTTACATTTATATTATAGCACAACTTCTCCACACGTCAATAGAACATTTTATTCCCGTTTATCTCTCGTCTTTGCCTCTGCCTTTGGACACAAATACCGCTTCGCCCGCTCCAGTAGCCACGCCTTTACCGCATTTCGGCAGACAAGGCCGCTGACCTGGCTCTGACACTCCCCGATAGAGCACAGCCGGCAGGTCGGGATGGTTTCGCTCAGCACAATTTCTTCTGCGAGCTGGTCAATAAAATAGGATAGTTCCGGCGGCAGGGTATAGGGTTCCAGTTTTCCGGCACAGTGCCGGCATAGCACATAGCCGGAGGTTACATCTTCTTTGCAGATAAGACACTTCGCCATAAAATGAATTCTCCTCCGATAATATGGTGCTTCTCTGCGGCGGAGGCCGGGAAGGCCCCCGCCGCAGAGAATTTCCAATTGTAAGCATGCTAGAAGGGCAGTTCGCCGTCGTCACCGTCAGCCCCAAAATCAGAGCCCACACCGCCCCCGACTCCACTCAGATCTGGGTTAAAGCCGCCGGGGAACCCGAAGCCGTCCCCGCCTCCCGCCGGAGGCTCCGGGGGCTCGCCATCTTCCCCCTTGGGCTTGGAGTCGCCGAAGTGGGCGGCATCAACGATGATCTCGGTGCTGCGCCGTTTATTTCCTTCTTTGTCCGTCCAGCTCCGGTTCTGCATCCGGCCCTCCACAATGATCATACGTCCCTTTGCGAAATACCGGCTGACAAACTCAGCCGTCTTGCGCCATGCCACACAGTCAAAGAAATCCGTTTCCTTTTCGCCGCTTGTGTTTTTGAAGTCCCGGTCGCATGCGATAGAGAATCTACAAAACTGCGTCCCTGCCTGTGTCGTTTTCAACTCCGGATCGTGGGTCAAGCGGCCCATCATGATAGCCCTGTTTAGCATTTTTATCCCCTCCAAATAGTTCCATAATTCATTTTCAAGTGTCGCTCTGTCATTCACCGACCTCCGTGTTATTAAGTTATCTGTTCGTAAACGATCATTGCAGGGCGGCCTGCTGCTCCAGAGGGATGTAGGTGAAGCCCACCGCCTCGTGAGCCTGACGGCTGCTCTGTTCCAGCTCTTCAAGCAGCTTGTCCGTTACCGCAGCTTCATTGGGCCCCTGTGTGGAGGCTGCAAGCTGCTGCTGCATTCCATAGAGGCGGATTAGCTCACCGCGCAGTTTGATGAACGCTTTGCGTCCCACATTGGGGTCGTCGGAGCCGGTCCTGATTTCATCAAATTCATCCTGTGCCTCCAGAGCCATTGCCAGAATGTTGTTGGCTTTGTCCTGCATAGGATTGATGCACATACGGCGGAGCGTCTGCTCCACCGTCTCCCGGTCCTGGGGCGCATCCCAGAGATAATTTTTCAGGGCCAGCAGATCCTCCGACATCACCGCGGCATGGCCGGACAGCCACGCCTTGGCCTGGGCCACCGGCGCATAATTGAGATACTTTCGGTCGGACACCCGGATGCCGTTTTCCCGCAGCGCACAGAGGATATCGTCCGCCAGCTCGTGGACGGAGTCCGGCACAGGAAGCGCTGCTGCTTCTCTCTGCATGGACATCAGCTCATCCAGTGTGACCGTGGCCGCAGCATTCCCGGCCGTTCCACTCTGCTTTTTCCGCAGCATGGCCAGCCGGTTATCCCGCTCGGCGATATCCGCCGTCACCACCTTTAGGTCCAGGCGGTCATAGAGGGCCTCCAGGATTTTTTCCTGTGGGTCGTTGAAATTCGGCACCTCATTGGAGGCGGCAAAGAAGGAGACTGCGGGGATGGAGTATGTACGGCCTTCGTTGGTGTACTTGCGCTCATTGAGCGCGGTCAGCAAAGAGTTCAGCACACCATCGTTACATTTGAAGATCTCGTCCAACATTATAATATCCGCTTCCGGGATCTTGTCTGTGGTATTCACGCATGGCGTTCCGGCATGGAGCTGCCCCAGCGCCTTTGTATAGGTGGAAAGCTGTTCCTGAGCAGCCCGAAGCGCCTCGACAGCGCTTGTATCACCGTCCCGCTGTCGGAATTGCTCCATGGCGCCGGTCAGGTGCGCCTGCAGCTCCCGGTAATACGGGTCCTGCTCTAAAACTGCCTGGGATACTCCGCCGGGAATAAGGCTGGCCAGATCCACGCGGCCGAAAAGCTGGTCCTCGTCTGTCTGCTTGGTGAGGAGGCGTTCAAACTGGCGCGCCCCGGTGATTCGGGCACGAAATTGGTTGATGGCAAAGCTCTTAGCCTGTCCAGGAGCGCCCAAAATAAACAGGTTCTTACGGGTCAGGAGCGCAATGGCGATCGCCTCGATCAGTTCCTCCCGTTCCACCACCTGCTCGTTCATATCGTCCATGACGGCCAGCATTTTTTCCTGTAAGCTCATAATATTCGTTCTCCTTCCGGCATCAGCATTTTCCTTTGATCGCGTTAAAGATCTCCCAGCTCACGCGGATCGCCCTGTGCGGGGGGAGCTGGGAAAAATGCTCTCGCTTTTCTCCGGTCAGCGCATCGTAGACCATGCACACCACCGAAGCTGTCCAGGCATCCAGATAGACCCAATCGGAATCCTCCCGCGGTGGCTCTACAAAGGCCTTGACCTCATACAGCCCTGCCTCCTCTGGGACGGGGCGAAAGATCTGAATCCCTTCCGCTTTTGCCTTTTGGCAGCAGGCGACAAAGCTGGCTATTTTGCTCCTCTTGCTTTTATCCAACATCAAGAATCACCTTTCTCAGACGCAGTCCTTCCTATATTCTGCATAGCAGACAGAACAGGCGGTATTATGGGAGGGCTTGTGGCCCAGGGCGGACAGAAGCGCCGCAAACAGCAGCGCGTCCCGTTCCCGGTCAAATGAGTAGATTCCCATGTCACAGCCACCCAGGCAGCAGTATTCCGTCACGACTTCCCAATGCTTGCCGTCCTGAGACCGGGAACAATCATAAGCGACGGCCTTGCGGAGTTCGTCGTCCGACTTCTGGAGAAGGGGCGCGATAAGCTCGCGCTGGCTGCTCAGCCGGTTTTTCAGTGTGCAGCATTCCTTCTGCATCTGAGCCAGAAGCCCCTCCAATTCACAGATTCTTTTTCGGTTCATCTCCCGCTCCGCCGCATACTCATCCTGTGTGGGCTGTACCGTGGACAATGTGTCCGCATGCGCGTGGCGTCCGGTATGGCGGCAAAGCCATCCGGCGCAGATACTCACAAAGGCCTGTATTCTTGCCTTCCAGATGCTCATATTCAATACCTCCGGATCAGCAGCCGGTTTCCGACTGACTTTAACATAACACATCAGGATATATGGCCTTGAGCTCCCAACCCTTGCTCCCGAGGCGAAATAGCCTCCATAGCGAGGACAGGAACCGGACTGATATAATATGTAAGCGAACCGCCTATCTCTATGTACCTGTAGCTGTAATCCTCAGACTCAGGTGACTCCACCTCCAGCGGCATAAATGCGGCGCCAACCGACAGCAAATCTGCTGTGGTAAGGCGAGCAATTTCCCGACTGATCTGGTCTTTCAAAAGATCTACGGAGGCGGATGCAGCCAAGAGGTGCAGCTCTTTTTTCTCCCCGAAAAAGCCGCACTCCTCAGCCAGAACGTAGTATCGTTCCAACGGCTGCGGCGGGAGCTGAGCTTTAAAACTACTCCGGAATAAAAGGGGTGAGGACTCAGCTTCCAGTTCCGGGAACAGTGCCTCCCATTCCTCCTGCGAATAAAGCAGGGCGTCCTTTACTTCTTCTATGTAGAAGGTTTCCCGTTCCACTTTAATGAGGCCGGAGTAAATAACGCCCTCGGGACAAGCATGGACATTGACCACCTTCATTTCCTGCATAGGGCGGGCGGTGATGTCCCGTCCTTGTCCGTATCCGATATATGGGGTTACATGGATAGGGGCTTCCTGCTTGAACCGTGCCACGGAGCCAATGGGCCACGCTCCCCGCCACTGCTCCTCCTGCCGTTTCCGATAGCCGGACAGCCACAGACGGGCATAGGGAGCTTCGGCTTCCGGAAGGAGGTCCAGCAACAACTGAGCCCACCCATCAGTGGTCCGTTCCTCCTGCTCCTCATACCAGGCAAGGCGTTCCACCGCCGCTGGCAACACATCCTCTGATAGATTGGCATACGGACGCCAGGTTTGAAGCTGGCGGAACAGGAAATGATACCGTTCCCCGTCGTCCTCGCAGTCAGCCGGAACCGGATAGCCCATCTCGATGGAACCGCCGCATGCTTTGCATCGCCCCTGTAAAATCAGGGAGGGCCGGATACCATGCTTCGGCGTCTCACAGTAGCCCCAGCCTACAGGTATAAAGTATCGCTTGCAATGCTCATGGATACTGGACCAGTCATGGCGGTACATCGCCTTGCAGGAACACGGCTTATCCATTCACGCACTCCTTTCTCCCAGCGGCATCTGTACCGTTCGCCTCCGCGCACAACTCCAGAAATACCTTGAGCTGATCATCCTGGTACTTTCCAAAGAAATCCCGGATTTCCGACGGGAACTCCTCCATAACCGTCCGGCCCGTGCGGGTAAAACGCTCCAGCGTCTCCCGCAGCTTCCTCTGCGCCGCGAGATAGCCCATAGCGTAGGACAGCTCCAGTCTTTGACGTTCCCTGTCCGCTGTGCCGTCCTTCGGCCTGACAAGCAGCTCATCCAGAAGATTAGGCGCAAATTCTGGAGCACACGGCACAGGATAAGGCGGATTCTGCCAGTCCATGATCAGGCCGTACTTCACCATGGTTTGAAATGCACGGTACCGGGCCCGCTCCTCCTCGGTCATCCGCGGGCCGTCGCGCTCCATAACCATGACCTCCATGGGCTCATGCGTATTGCTGTAGACTCCGGCCACTTTTCCATCGGACAGATGGATAATACAGATTGACATATTAAATTCTCCTTTCGCGGGGCGGCCTTCCGACCCCTGGAAGGCCGCCTCCGGTCTGTTGTTTGGTTATGGGGCCAAAAGCACCCATCTGAGCTTATCACCGGACGGATACCGTCCGGCAGTACGGGGACGGGACGGAGAATCCCAGCCGTGAGAGGAACCGTGTACGGTACCGTCCATCTGGAATCCCACCGCCCGCAGGCTGCTCCCGCTCTCCTCCGGCAGGGTATAGGTCAGAAAGCGGGTGTAGCCCATCTCCCGGC
>ERZ779870.2194-NODE-2194-length-10407-cov-2.32564_pt1 | contig 10407 bp, 7 predicted proteins | sample MGYA00511247_ERZ779870 | MGnify/ENA primary metagenome ERZ779870 (study PRJEB29588, sample SAMEA2149068) | human gut metagenome | biome: human gut; feature: human-associated habitat; material: faeces | place: Denmark | collected 2008/2010 ...
AAAAGTGAAAAAACTGACCAGCCATAAAGTAATGGCAATAAATACTACTCCGAACGTACCAAGATGGTAGCGCATTGCCTCCTGGAGAAGATCCATTCCGGTAAGCCCCTGCGTGAGAGTTTCCGGTGTAAGAAGCATGATCATAGCCGTACAGCTGCAGATCAGAATGGTGTCAATAAACACTCCGAGAGCCTGTCCCAGACCTACCTTTGCCGGATGATCCGTCTCTGCTGTTGCAGCCGCGCAGGGGGCGGAACCGGAGCCTGCCTCATTGGAAAACAATCCTCTCTTGATACCATTCATAAGAACAGCGCCAAATCCGCCTGCCACAACCTGACGGAAACCAAAAGCCTCCTGGAAGATCCTTCCGATCACAGACGGGATCATGCGGAAATTGATCACGATCAGAAGAACAGTGATCAGAAGATAACAGCCTGCCATGATGGGAACCATAACATCCAGAACCTTTACGGTGGCATTTTTGCGAAGAACGATCACCGCTGCCAGAACCACCAGGGCAATAGTGCTGTATAAAGGCGGAATATGAAAGGCATTCTCAAATGCAGAAGATACAGAATTACTGATCACCTGACTGATTCCGCACCAGCAGATCAGTCCGGAAATGGCAAACAGTACAGAAAGGCCACAGTATCTTCTGACCTTGCCGCCTCTTTTTTCCTGAAGATATTTATGTATGTAATAGGCCGGGCCTCCCCGGTATCCTCCGTACAGAGGATCCTTTTCTTTATAAAGCTGCGCCAATGTTCCTTCGATAAATGCGGTCGAAGATCCGATGAGGGCTGTTACCCACATCCAGAACACAGCTCCGGCTCCGCCTGCAGAAATGGCTGCCACCACTCCCACCAGGTTTCCCATTCCCACTCGTGTGGCAGTAGAAACGATCAGGGACTGCATGACTGACAGAGAACCCTTTTCTTTTGTTTTTTTGCCTGTAACCGCTTTTACCATATCCGGAAACAGACGAACAGGAAGAAACCTTGTGCGTACCGTAAAATAAAGCCCGGCCGGTATCAGAATGATCACAAGAAGAGAAAGCGGAAGCTCTCCTCCTCCGGGCAGGGGCAGTACGATCAGATCTCCCCATAAAAAATTATAAACACTCTCAATTATTTTAACAATCCAGTCTCCCATAACCCCTCCATTTTTGTTGAATAGTCATATGATTCAGTATATAATAAATTACATAATTTGAGAAATTGATAGTTTTAATAAAAAGTATTGAAATTTTTGATAATAACACAGGAGGTTTTTATGGAAATCAGAAATCTTGAAAGTTTTATTCAGGTGGCAGAGCTTGGCAGCTTTACAAAGGCTGCAGAAAGTCTGGGCTACACCCAGTCCTCAGTATCCACTCAGATCCGTCAGCTGGAAAAGGAGCTTGGCATCCCTCTGTTTGAACGGATCAACCACAGAGTCCGGCTTACAGAAAAAGGAAAAGAGATTCTGAATCTTACCCATGAGCTTTTCCGCACGGCAGAGGCCATAAAAAAAACAGCGGACAATCCGCTGACTCTTTCCGGCCACATCCGAATTGCCACTGCTCCTTCTTTATGTCACTGGCTGTTCCAGAATAATTTTGAACAGTTCCACCGGCATTTCCCTGATATCTCCCTGGAGGTCATCAGCACCAGCACAGAAGAAATGTTCCGGCTTTTAAGCCAGAATGAAATTGATCTTGTGTACACTCTGGATCACCATATCTATGACAGAAACTATGTGATCGCCTATGAGGCTCCTGTTTCCTGCCATTTTTTCTGTTCTTCAGCTCATCCTCTGGCATCCCGGGAATCTGTTCCTGTAAAACAGCTGATCCATGAATCCTTTATCCTTACAGAAAGGAATACCAGCTATCAGAAGCTTCTGGATCAGCACCTGACCAGTCTTTCTCTGGAGATCACTCCTTTTCTGGAGCTCAGCGATACCAGCCTGATCACACAGATGCTGCAAAAAGGGTTGGAAGTCTCTTTTCTGCCGGATTATGTGGCGGAAACAGCTATTCAGGAAAAAAAACTCGCCCGTATTCCCGTGCCGGATCTGAATATCGAAATCTGGAAACAGATCCTTTACCACAAAAACAAGTGGATTTCGCCGGAAATACAGGCGGTTATTGATTACATGGGAAGGGAGGTCTTTCAGTAAGACTTATCCGATCTCATACCATTTGATTTCATTTGCTTCCATGTGAAGATCAAAGCTGCTGCCGTCTCCGCGGAAAACAGTAGTATCCTGAGGCTCATAAGTGTTATTAACCACACAGTATTTGCCATTTTTCACATAGGCGTGAACCTCTACGTTGTAGTTGGTGGAATACCAGCAGTTCAGCTCTTCCTCTGCAGATGCGGACCAGAGCACTGCGCGGTAAAGCACACGGCTGTTCTCAAAGCTGTACGGCAGACCGCTGATGTAAACGCCGCGTCCCTTTCCAAAGGTATTTACTGCCATCTGTACTTCTTTGTCCTTCTGGATTAGGATCTCTGTATCCGGAAGTGCAAAGATGTTCTTTTTGCCCTCTCCAAAATCCACTTCTCCGGTACAGTCCTTCAGGATAAAATGATCTCTGTGCTCGTCCCAATTGTACTTGTCTGTATTTAAGTTAAATCCTCTCTCTTCTTCCACACCGAGAATGTCGTCAAGCTGGAAGAATTTACCCTGCCACTGATGAGCACCCGGCTCTCCTACGCCGATAAAGCCGCCGCCGTTATAAACAAACTCGCGGACTGCAGTGCTTACTGTCTCATCGATCCAGTATTCTCCGCCGCTCTGGGCAGTATCTGCGTCACCGACATTGATCACAACGTCAAAATTCTTAAGAAGCGCCGGATCTGCCTTGATGTCCTCGAAACTGATAAAGGAAACGTCAAAAGGAGCGCCGCTTAAAGCCTCAATGATTCCGAAGTAGGAATAGTTCTGTTTGTAGTAAAGGCCATGATGGACCATATGATTACCCCATGCACGCATTTTACCCCAGCAGTTTAAGACAGCCACTTTCTTTACGCAGTACGGAGTGACACCCTGGATATTGTCGTAAAGAGTACGGAACTCCTGACACACTTCTTTAATATAATCCACAAAATCCGGGAACTGAATGGCAAGCTTCAGATATCCGCCATAACCGATTCTCTGGATCGGGCTTCTCAGAATGGCTCTTCTTGCAGTTACCCAGTTTACTTTTGCTTCTTTTACCGGATCTCCGCCTTCATGGAAAGTATCCGGGAAGAAATACGGAAGGAAACGTCCCTCTGTATATTTTACATGCTTGATATCGCTGAAAAGACGAAGTGTTGCGCCGTTTCCAACGCTTCCAACTACTGCGTCAAGTCCAATCTGGGCAAATTCATCCATAAACGGCTCCATGCCGATCCAGTGATCGCCCATGAACATCATGGCTTCCTTGCCATACTCATGAACAATATCTACCATCTCTTTTGCAAGAAGGGCAACCTCTCTGCGCTGGAATGCCTGGAACTCACGGAATTCCTTAGAAGGGATGCGATATGTATTATTCATATATCCCTGGTCGATAATGTATTCCGGACGGAACGGATAGCCTGCTTCCTTTTCAAACTGTTCCAGGATATAAGGACTTACTGATGCAGAATATCCGTACCAGTCCACATATTTTTCTCTTGCCATCTCATCAAAGATCAGAGTAAACTGATGGAAAAATGTAGTAAAACGCACTACGTCCACATACTCATGGGTTTCCAGGAAACGGCGGAGACGTTTCAGAGAATACTCTCTTGTGGCAGGCTGACGCACATCAAAGGTCATCTGCGGCTCCACATCCTTCCAGTCATTGACAACTGCATTGTACATATGGACCGGATCCCACATAATATATGCAAGAAAGCTTACGGTATACTGATGAAAAGGAACTGCCTGAATCCTGACATTTCCGGTCTCTTCATGATAAGACCATTTTTCGCATGGAACCGGCTGTCCTGTGGTGCGGTCCATAACCTCCCACCATTTGCGGATATCATCTCTTGTATTTACAGAAAGCATATCCGGGTAAAGATGATCCATCAGGTGAATTTCCAGAGATTCTTCCACTGCTGTGTGGATGGATGTCATAATATACATCTGCTGGATCTCTTCCGGATGCGCTTTTGCCCAGTCGTTATCCTTACGTGTTGTGTAATAAGTTGCATAGATCTTGGATCCGGTATCCTTCAGTTCCTGAGGAAACTCTGTTCCGTCACAGTCACGGATGGCATCTGCGCCCCACTCTTTCATAATATCAAGTGTCTCTCTGATCACGTCCAGATCTGTAGGAATCGTGACTCTTCCTCTTTTTTCTGCCATGTTCATACCTCCATATAATTTGTGCAAAAAACTCCCTGTACATACGCTTAGTTTTTTCATTATGATTATAGAATAATAATTCCTGCACATGAATTCAATTCTCTTTTTGCTTTGTTTTTTAGAAATCTTGCTGTAAGAATTTTTTTATGATATGATAACAGAAACTGCGGAAAGGAGTTTTTATGAGCAACCAGTCTCTTCATTTTTCATCAGAAACAGAAACTTCCATGAATGCTGTACTTATTTCAGCCTCAGCCTCACGCTATGAGGGAGACTGGTCCAGCATCCCCCATTCCCACACTTTTACAGAACTTTTTTATGTACGGGAGGGCAAAGGAAGCTTTCTGATTGAAAATCAGATTTTCCCTATTGAAAAAGACGATCTTATTATTGTCAATCCCCATCTGAGCCATACGGAAATTTCCAACGGAATCTCTCCTTTAAGTTATTTTACTGTTGGAGTGGACGGAATTTCCTTTTCTTTTAATGACCACCGGGATTTCCAGATCTTTAACTGCAGAAAAAAACAGGCGGATCTTCTTTTTTATTTTAACGCGATTTTCCAGGAGCTGGACAAAAAGGCAGAAGGATATGAAAGCATCTGCATGCATCTTCTGGAAATCCTTACCCTGCAGCTGAAACGGCTTACAGATTCTGCCTTTGAAGTCATTCCTTCTCAGCACCCCAGCCGAGCCTGCGCTGCTGTAAAACGGTATCTGGATTCCAGTTACAGCGAATCCATTACTCTGGATGATCTTGCTGTTTTCAGCCATCTGAACAAATATTATCTGAGCCATGAATTTACAAAATACTATGGAATTTCTCCTATCAGTTACCTGAACCGGAAACGAATCGAGGTGTGCAAAGAACTTCTGGAAAATTCCGATTATGGAATCTCAGATATTGCTCACCAGGCCGGCTTTTCCTCTCAGAGCTATCTGTCCCAGAGCTTCCGCAAATACTGCGGTATGTCTGCCGGAACCTACCGGAGGCTTATAAAACAGAATAAAAAGCAGATTACTTCTGACTCCGGTGCCCAATATACAGAAAAGGAAGCAGGAACCTCTCTATGAATCGATCAGTGACCTACCATATAACAGAAGCAGATGCCAGCATGCAGATTCTGGATTTTCTGCGTTCAAAAGGTTTTTCCAGACATATCCTTTCTTCCATGAAGGCAGAAAAAAACGCCATTTCTCTCAATGGCGAAAAAGCAGGAGGACGTACCTTATTAAAAAATCATGATATTCTGAACATCCTGGTTCCGGAAACAGGATCCACAGAGCATATAATTCCGGTTCCCATGGAGCTTTCTGTTTTATATGAAGATGAAGATATTCTTGCTGTGGACAAGCCTGCGGGAATGCCGGTGCATCCTTCCATGGGAAATTACGAAAATACACTGGCAAACGGCGCTGCTTTTTATTTTGAAAGCAGAAATCTGTTCTGCCCCTTCCGCTGCATCAACCGTCTTGACAGAGATACCTCCGGCGCTCTGATCCTGGCAAAAAATCCTTTAAGCGCCGCCATCCTCTCCACTCAGATGAAACGCCGTGAGATCCGCCGCACCTATCTGGCAGTGGTAAAGGGAATTCCCCCGGAAAAAGGAAAAATCTCCGCACCCATTGCAAGGCTTGGAGATTCTGTAATTCAACGATGTGTAGATTTCGACAACGGCGAATCTGCAGTTACCTTTTATGAAAGGCTGGATACCAGAAACGGTCACTCTCTTCTGGAGCTTCATCTGGAAACCGGGCGTACCCATCAGATCCGCGTGCACATGGGATATCTGGGCTGTCCGGACTACAGCCGGTTCAGCCGCCAGCCTCTTCACTCCGTACAGATAGAATTTTCCCATCCCATAACCGGCAAACGGCTATGTTTCACAGCGCCTGTGCCTCCGGATATGGTTCAGGGATTTTTATGATCTGTTTTTTTCGTAGATCACAAGAAGTCCCTTCAGAAGAAGATCCGCATCCCAGATCATTTCTCTTTTGCAGTGAGGAATGATCTTTTTTGACATTCCCCCGGTAGCGATCACGGTTACATCCTGTCCCAGATACTCTTCGATCCTGTCCACAATGCCGTCCACTGCCGCCGCGTTTCCATAAAGGATTCCGCTTTTCATACAGTCCACTGTGTTTCTTCCGATCAGTCGTTTAGGCTCTTCTATACTGATGCCGCTTAACTGGGATGCCCTTGCCGTAAGAGCGTCCAGCGAAACCCTTACTCCCGGAAGGATCATGCCTCCCATAAACCGTTTCTTTTCGTCTACCACGGAAACAGTTGTGGCTGTTCCCATATCCACGATCACCAGCGGCACCGGATAAAAGGTCATAGCTGCCACTGCGTCAGCCACCCGGTCAGCTCCCATTTCACTGGGATTATCAAGCATAATGTTAAGGCCTGTCTTCAGCCCGGGACCAACCACCATCACATCCTTTTTCAGGATCTTTTCTGCAGCAAGTCTGGCTACATTTGTGATCTGGGGAACAACAGAGGAAATAATACATCCCTCAATTTCCTGCCCCTTAATGTGATAAATATCAAGAACTGTTTTCAGATCAATGGCATATTCCAGTTCTGTTTTTGTACGAACAGTAGAAAGACGTTCCACAAAATATATCTTTTCTCTGTCTATACATCCCACTACAATATTTGTATTTCCAATATCAATCGCTAAGATCATTCTTGTTCATTCCTTTATCAGATACTCTGTTTCACCGCAATCTGAGATGCCGGGATCAGCCTTGCTCTGGAAAGCGCTGTTCCCACTGCTCCGGTGATCATTGTAGATGCCGCCATTTCGCAGACTGCATTAATACCCACAAAAGCACAGCAGAACAAAAGTACGTTCTGCCCTCCGATCAGCTCTCTGATATATTCTGTATTTCCGAACAGTCCCACAAGCGCTGTCATAAAAAATACAGTGTTTAAAAACGCTGAGAAGAAGCCGGTTACTGCGCAGGACACATAAATATTTGCTTTTTTCCGTACTGCTCTGAAAATATATCCGATACAGATTCCGGTAAGAAGCCTTGGCAGAAACCTCTGAAGAAAAGCAAGCACAGGGCTGATGCCGAACAATACCGCGCCCATAGCGCTGGTTCCTCCGATTCCGATACACTGTCCGAAGCTGGTCAGTCCGAAAATGGCTCCGGCCACTGCCCCGCCTGCGGGACCAAGTACCACGGCGCTGACAGCCACCGGGATCACATTAAAGGAGATCGCCAGAGGCCCGATATTCAGATAGCCCAGAGGGGTGTATGCCATAAGCAGAAGAACCCCTGACATCAGTCCCAGTACAGTAAGCTGTGATGTTGTGAATTTCTTTTTTGTTTTCATTTTTTCCTCCTTGTTATCGTTCCCTCCTACAGGGATACAATACGGTGCGGAACTGCGGGCGGTAAGTGTATTTGCCCGCTTCCTGATAAACGGGTTACACTTCCCTTTCTTTGCAGACAGAAAGGATTTTATCCAGAATGGCGTTGGCTGCATCCTCCTTGCTCATCAGCTGAAGTGATACGTCCTCATTCTGTGTAATCAGGGTCAGGATATTGGTATCCCCCTGGAATCCGGCGCCGGCCTCTTTTAAATTGTTGGCTGCCACCATGTCCAGATGTTTTTTCTCAAGCTTGGCCCTGGAATTACCGATCATATTCTGTGTTTCCATGGAAAAACCGCATAAAAACTGTCCCGGATGTCTGTGCTCTCCCAGATATTTCAGGATATCGTCTGTCCTTTCCAGCTCAATGCTCATTTCTCCATCCTGTTTTTTTACCTTTTCGTCAGCTACGTGAAGCGGACGGTAATCTGCCACTGCCGCAGCCTTGATAATAATATCCTGTTCCTCACTTACTGATGTGACTGCCTCAAACATGTCCCTTGCAGTGACAACAGGAATCATTTTTACAAAGGGCGGAGCCGCAATGGCGCAGGGACCGCTTACCAGCGTAACCTCAGCTCCCCGCAGCATGGCAGCTCTGGCCAGGGCATATCCCATTTTGCCTGAGGAGTGATTGGTAATATAGCGGACCGGATCAATGGCCTCCTGAGTGGGACCTGCAGTGACAAGAACTTTTTTGCCCTTTAAGTCCTTCTCACAGGCAATTTCTTTCAGGATATACTGTAAAAGGATTTCCGGCTCCGGCATTTTGCCTGCTCCCGTATCTCCGCATGCAAGATATCCCACAGCCGGATCGATCACTTCATAATCGTAACGGCGGAGAATCTTCAGATTATCCTGGAGAATGGGATTCTCGTACATATTGGTGTTCATGGCAGGAGAAATATACTTTTTACATTTACATGCCATGACCGTGGTGGTCAGCATATCGTCTGCGATTCCGTGTGCAAGCTTTCCGATCACATTGGCGCTTGCAGGGGCGATCATCACCACATCTGCCTGTTTTGCAATGGACACATGCTCTACCTGAAACTGAAAGTTCCGGTCAAAGGTATCCACCAGACATTTGTTTCCGGTGAGAGATTCAAATGTAATGGGATTGATAAAATTCGTAGCATTCTCTGTCATTAGTACATGAACCTGCGCGTGCAGCTTTTTCAGCGCACTGGCAAGATATGCGATCTTATATGCGGCAATACTTCCGGTTACACCCAGAAGTACTGTTTTTCCCTTTAACATTCCGGTTTCCTCCCTTTCATGGCCTGTCCATTTATTTTACCAATCCCTTCTTTTAATTGCAATGGATTTTTCCTGTGTTTATATTTTTATACACCCTTGATGGTGGCATTTTGTACTGTATATAACGGATTCCGGCATATATATCAGTCTCCCTTTTGGCAGCTCGGGCTTATCTCTGCTCTGTCACTCTGTATAAAAAAAGTGCCAACCATTACCTGGCAGTAACTCTTTTATGGAAAATAACTCTTCTGTAATTGACCTTGGGTGTGTTTTTTCTTATAATAAATGCAAAACGATAAATGAGGAAATACCGGATTTTAGCACGGAAAAATAAACGGACACCAAAAATTGCCGGAACCGATCTGTCTATGATACGTGGATAAACAGAAATTACTTTGTGCGTTTTTTGAATTTGCTCATTTACAGTACAGAAATTTTTTACAAAGGAGACTTCACAATGAAAGACTATACCGAATATATCATTCAGCAGGCGCAGAAACTTCTTTCCATTGACAGTCCTTCCGGATACACAGAACATGTATCCCAGCGGCTTCTGGAAACCTACAGAGAAATGGGATATGATCCGCAGCTTACCACAAAGGGCGGCGTTCTGGTGCAGATCTCCCGGGGCACAGAGGAAAATACAGAGGATCCTGCAAAGGGACCTGTTATGCTGATGGCACATACCGACACACTGGGAGCCATGGTTTCTTCTATTACCGGCGAGGGTCGGCTGAAACTCAGTCCTTTAGGAGGAATGAATGCAAATAATGCGGAAGCAGAAAACTGCCGTATCATTACAAGAGAGGGAAAAACCTATACCGGAACTTTCCAGTTATGCAACGCCTCCATTCACGTAAACGGAGAATACAATGATACAAAAAGAACCTACAAGGACATGGAGGTTCTTCTGGACGAGCTGATAACTTCTGCCGAGGAGGTAAAAGCTCTTGGAATTATGACCGGAGACATTGTCTGCTTTGATCCCAGAACAGTTGTCACTCCTTCCGGCTTTATTAAAAGCCGTTTTCTGGATGACAAGCTGAGTACTGCCATTCTTCTGGGCTATGCCAAATATTTAAAAGATGAAAATATTACTCCTGACCGCAGGATCTACCAGCACATTACCGTATTCGAGGAAGTGGGACACGGCGGCTGCGCTTCCATACCGGAACAGGTAACAGAGCTTCTGTCCGTGGATATGGGCTGTGTAGGGGAAGGTCTGGAATGTACGGAATGTCAGGTTTCCATCTGCGCCAAGGACAGCCGGGGACCTTATCATTATGATGTTGTTTCCGGACTTATCCGGGCTGCCAGACAGGCGGATGTGGATTTTGCCGTAGATGTATACCCGTATTACGGTTCTGATGCAGATGCAGCTTTAAGCGCGGGAGTGGATGCGCGCCACGGTCTTATCGGTCCGGGCGTATACGCTT